>Ga0325414_1002911_pt1 | contig 17662 bp, 11 predicted proteins | sample PopdelMetagenome_8_FD_206183 | JGI IMG/M metagenome (GOLD analysis project Ga0325414, IMG submission 206183) | Populus deltoides microbial communities from Bellville, Georgia, United States - Leaf-PdKOR-R3 | ecosystem: Host-associated > Plants > Phyllosphere > Phylloplane/Leaf | place: USA... | reverse complement strand
TATATTATTAATAATAATAAAAAACCTATGATTGTTAATATTATTGTGCTATCGAGGGATAATTAAGTAGTGCTCTTAATTGTGGTCCAATGTTGGAGAAAAAGCGGTGGTCCAATTGGGAAAGCATTGCTACCATTTCACCATAGCTAGAGGGCACCCCATTTTCAATAAAGGTAGGGGGTAGCTAGAAAAAATTGACATAATTGCAGACATGCAGCAGACAACCGTGTTTTTATAGTTTATAATTACTTTTTTTAGTGTTTTTAAAATGTATTTATATTAAAAATAAATTTTAAAAAATAAAAAAAATATTATTTTAATATATTTTTAAATAAAAAATATTTCATAAAACAATCTTCGTTATATTTCCAAACAAGCCCGATTAGAGTTTTTTTTATGATTTTATTATGTTAATATTAAAAAATAAAAAATTATTTTAATATATTTTTAAATGAAAAATTCTTTGAAAAGCATATAGAGTAAATCTATACAGGTTGTCATTATTAATTATTAAAATGATTGTGTCTGCTGTTTATCCATGTTATTAGCTGTTACGTGTGGCATGATAACTACACAATTGCTCTGGACAGAAGGCAATTCCTTAAAAAAAAAAAAAAAACATAAATAATACTATAATTTGCAGAGCAATAAAATATCAAATGTCAATTCTTTTTTTTAATAAAATGTATAGTTAAATCCCAAAAATATTAGTATACTTGCCTTCAAGAGTAAACTGACCCAAATGAATGGCTTTAGATAAATTTATTCCTTGCGTAGCAATGGCTGCCAAGTTACCTTCCATGCAGGGAGGGTGCCACTAGCAAAATAAGGCTTGCGTTTAGCCAGCGTCACCGCCCTATAAACAAAAGGGCTTTTCCCTTTTTAATCATCAAGTGATCGATTGCGTGTAGCCATATATTAGCCAGCAGTTTTACAGCTTCCAAGCTGGCTGTCTCCAGGACTCTCCATCTCCAACATAAGTGTTTTTGCTAGCTGACAATTCTTCCATTTCAAAGAACTTCGAAGGTTTTTTTTTTCTTCTCCAAAAAGTACCTGAAACTGCTGGAATGGTCAACGGGGTCGTCTCCAACAAGTTGTGCTAACGTGGAAAACTTAAGAAAAGAAAAACCTTTTAATTTTTATTTATATAATTAATCCATATGCTCTCACTTTTTTTTTTTTACTTTCTTGTAGTTTCATATATTTAAAATCAAGTCTTTTTTTTGAATGTTTTTCGTGGTTCTCTCTATCTTACATGTAAAATTATAGAATAACTTAAATATCCTTGAAATCAATAATCTTCAACGCGGTTGGTTATTTATTTACTATAGTTATTTTTAAATGTTTAAAATAAAATAAATAGATTTAATATTTAATATCTTAATTTTAATTATCTATTCAAAAATTTTAATTTATATTTTTTATAAAAAAATCCAGTGGCCTAGATACTCTTTCTTGTTTATCTTTTAAAAAAACCCAGTAGCCTCAAAATCTCGTCTTTGTTTTTTTTTTTTTAATTTTAAAATCAATCTTTCTACAGGTAGAACTAAAATTATGATATTGAATTTATTTTTAAATTTAAATTCAAATATATTAAAAAGTCTACAGAAATCTAATTCTCAAACATTTAATTCAAGTATATTAAAAAAATAAAAACTAATTCAAATGTACTAAAAAATAAGAATAAAATTGAGAGCACAGGAATCTAATTCTCAAACATTTAAGTTTTTAGCAATTTAACTTTTTTTTTTTTTATTTTAAATCACCATAGTCCAGTGAGTGTACCGAACATGGATCCAACGACTGTGACCTATTGTCTCATGCGTCGCCACTGCTGGGGGACAGTGACACTGAAAAATGACAAGTGGGATAGATACATATCCTTCCCTCTTTCATCAAGCAAATTGGGACCCACAAAAGAAGAATGAAGGGTCATAATCCCACGTCGGGCCACGTGTACGGTCAAGAGTACCTATACTTTGATCACTAAAATCCAAAATCTACGGACCATAAAAACTGGGAACAGATTGTGGCTCCCACACCTGCCTGTCCACCATATTAAAATGAAGACGGATACATTTACATTTACTGTCCGATTAGATATATCACACCTACATGGTGAAACGTCATATGATCAAGTGATCTGACCGCATGTGCTGCTTTAAGATAACTTATATGAGGGATTCTCCAAAAAAGTGATTTATATGATTATTTTCTCAATATAAATTTTGAATTATAACTAATTATCTGGAAGTTTCATGGTGCTTTATGAATAATCAGTGATATATTACATATAGAATTGAGAAATTCTAAATAAAAAACATTCCTATCATTTTTAATGACTTGTGTATTTTATTTATTTATTTTTTTTTTCATGATGTACTTTAAAAAATAACCTATTAATTATTTCTTAATCACCATGAAGTTTTCCTAACTTCTCAACTAAAATTAATTAAAAGTCTCTTGTGAAGAAATTATGAGTGTTTAATACTTGGGTCCAAAGCCAAAGATTTCATTAATGTATGATACAACGATTCCTCTAAGATTTTCCTAGAATATATAAATAATATCGAACTTATTCGAAGAGCAATTATTAACTATATATTCTCTCATATTGCACTCTCTTCTCTAGTATGAAATTATAGATTTTGATGAGGGTAAACTATATTTTTTCCCTTATCTTGTATAATTTGAAAATCTTCAAGTTTACTCCTTTGTTGTTGTTTTTTTTTTTTTTTAAATTCAAATTTACCCTTCACTGCTAAATAGCTAAAAATAAAACAAATTTTTTATATTGTTATTTTACTCACTTTTCTAACATTTTTTTCTTTAAAGTCCAAATATATGATATAATATTTACAAACAATTAGAGAGCTAAAATAATGACTCAAAAACCTAATTTAGAAGTAGGTTATTTAATGATTAGAGGTAACATTAAAACTTTTTGAAAAATAGAAGGGTAAAATCGAAAAAATTAAACTATGAATATAGAAGGAGAACATATATTGTGTATTTTTTGGTAATCAGAAGTAGAATATTATTGAAATATTAATCTATATATAGAGGTAAAATTAAAGTTTGCCCATTCATTGACGATATATATGGGAAGGGAAGTATGAAACATATATATGCACAGTATCTAATATTAATTTCTCTTAATTCTATTCATATTTTGATTGGTGGTAGCTAGTTTGTTTCGAGAAGATGTTTTATGCGGTGAATCTAGCCATTGAAAACGAAGAATTAATAGAATATATAGCTGATTTGCAATTAGACACGATTAATTTTATATATTTCATTGGCTAATCAAGGATTATGAGAGGTGGAGGGTGGTCCAAATTGAAATTTACTCAATTAATTTTAAGTGATAATAATAGACATATATAATCCAGGCATGTTTAAGTCTATAATGATGTTTATTTTGCCCTTTAGAATTGGAAGGCAAGTCCTTCAGGAAAGGATAATATGGGCCCTGACAACTTGATTTTCTTTCTCTTGTCCTCTTCATACCCCCCCATATGAACAAGAATGAGTTGGTTTTCTCTATGTTTCTGTGGCATACTATTTCCTACTAAATTCAAGCTGGTGGGGTTCCTTTTGTTTCTTCCTTGTTCCTTCATGTCTTCGCTCTTGTTTAAGCTAAACCAGGTCGTGTTTTCTTGCCGTGTTTTCTTTTCAGAGATTCCAATTTCTGTACATGGAAGAATTTAAAGGAGAGGCAATTTGGTGCGTGTGATGATTTTTCTTTTGGCTCTTCTTCTTCATCAAATCTGCTCGGTCCCCATTTCAATTTATTTGTAGTACCGGCTTATCCAAATTCCGAACAAGCATCGAAGAAGAAAAGAACAGCAATCATTTTTCTCATTCTGTTTAGATTATTTTATTTTGAGTCGAGATTGTTTGTTAGTATTATAGTTTTGTTAATCTAAATCAGCGTTTGATATTATGATAATAATTTTTAAATTTTTTTTTAAAATACATTAAAATAATATTTTTTTTACTAAACAATATTTAAACCGTGTTCTAAACATTATTTAAATGTTTGAGTTTTTCAGCGGAGATAATTATTTGATGTATATACCCTTCAACTCACAACTTAATTATTTATGTTAATAATTTTTCTTTACCGACACGAGTATGTGTGTGTGGTGTCATGATTATTATCCAGGAGGATAACCGGATAAGTTCCAGAAAAACATTGAGCAATTGTTCATGGCCGTCCAGCAACATAGGGAATAATTATCCTGATATATGCAAGCAGGCTTTTCAAAAACAGCAAAGTAGATTGTAGATCAGTCATTATCAGCTTAAGGAATTTTTACTAAATGTAGCATTTGATTCGTATACAAGCATAACTTGACCATCGATCTATGTCCAATAAACAATGATGAAGTTCAAGTAGAAGCAAAAAACAAATAATAGATTAAAATAAGAATTAATAAAGTAATTAACTTGAGGAATCAAGTGTTAGATAAAAAAGAAGAAGACATATATTGAATTTGCTTGTTATGTTTGGGTTAATTTCTTCTTATGCAAGTCTTTACATACAGTAGGTGACGTCCCAATTCTCAATACTTGACAGTATATCATCAAATTAAATTTCAGTTCTTTTTTCTACAAACCAACGTACTTCATATTTAATTTTTCTAGCCACTTTGAAGCTCGATCCTAGACACCTCCAATCGAGTCGGGAGGCCAGGATTTATCAAATGGAGGTTACAACGACCTCAATAGTTGTCGAAAACTGGCTTTTCAGCTAGCTTTTAGTTATCTCCTTGTTCATTTTTCTGACAGGGAACTGCCTCTCGCTCCAACCAGAGATATGTTCATACACCGGCTAATTCATGTAAAAGAATCAAAAGTGGCTGTGCTAAAAAGAAAGACCAAGGTGAAAATTCAACTAAAATAACATCGTGCTTTTGTGGGAGGGTTACAGTTAAAAAATGAACAGTAAAAGAGAGAATTTACTGCGGACTGGAATAGTAGCTTCAAACCACAGAACACGAGCAAATGTGTTAAAAAAAAGAGGTTTTTTTTCCCCTATCCTATCATTCTCTCACAAAACCAAATTCAAAGCCCCCTTGCATGGACCTCCGAAGCAAGGTTGCCTCGGGTCACTTCAAGAGCTGAAAAGCAGATTCGGAGGGGAACAGAGAGAGAGAGCACCATGCAAGCATCTTTCAGATGTGGAAGCCTAAAAAAGCACAAGGCTTTTCTGAAGCTGTAAATAAAAAGGATGGAAAAGAAAAACGCCCTTCCTTGGAAAAGCATAATGATACACAACTTTCCATTAAGAAATTGAGGGAAGCACTTTTGTCTTCAAGAAGCCTCCTAGGAGTTAGGGATTTTATCAGCTAACATATAAACTTGAAGGGCAAAAGGTGCCTCTTACAGTGTCCCTCCCTTTTAATATTGTTGGACGAGAATCATTCGATTTTATCTATTAAAACAAGAGAACCAGTGACCCCATGCATGTAACCATTCGCTTCCATATATTTCCCAAATATGCAACAACAATAATAATAATAATATTTTTTACATAATTTTAAAAAAGTATTTAATTTTAAGTATTCAATTGGGACTGAAAAAAAACTAATTAATTGTTGTATTTGACTATAAATACACATATTTTACTGTGTAAAGTGATTTTTTTAGTTTTTTTTATTTAACATTCTACTTTATTATAGATATTTATACGATGTATTCATTTTATCATAAATATTTAATATTCTACTTTATTATAAATATTTAGCATCGCAATATGCATTATGAATAACAAGTGGGACTGTAAAGTCACGGTACTGTAGAATTAGCCGAATAAAAATAATATGCTAATATACATATAGGCAGCTTTGTTATCTCCAAAAACTGTTTGGTCGGTCATTGACTAAACCCTAATTGGTCATCCATTTCTGGTTCATCTAAAAACAAATTATTCTACTGGATAGCCAATGGGATCCCCACTATACTTAGATTTTAGAGACTTGTGGCCAGTCATTTCTTCATTTTTTTTTTCAAAAAATAAGTTTCCTATATATTTTCCTCTTTCTACCAAATTAACATTGCCCACTGCTTTTCTAAAACCCTTTTAAATCGATGGGTTCGAATCCAAGTCTTTTGAAGAGTATATTGTCAGAAGTATTGCTTTCAATCAAGAACCGAAAGAAGTTGATTTTTTTGTTGAAAGACAAGTCATAATTAATTAGATATTTACCCTTTAAAAAATTCATAATCATCCCTTGTAGCTAGATTTTATATATATATATATATATATATATATATATATATATATATATATATATATATATATATATGTGGGATTTTATATATAGCTAGGTGCTTCTCTAGATATTTACTCATGCTAGCTATTGCGTGTTAAGACTCTAAAATTAAAGAACGAATATTTTCTACATTCGACGCGTTTTCTCAAGAATGGAAGTGCAGTATTTATAATTTCTAATTCTATTACTTTTTTTATACAACAATATTACTCGGATTTGTGCTGCCTGTATCATATCCTTTTGGGGCTTTATTTAATATTTATACAGGATAGTTTTTTTTTGTTTTTTAAGGCCACGATATTTCACATATATAGTCATTCAGACTCAAATTAACCAGTAAATTATTCACACTCATATATACCATACCGGCCAGTATATTTACTGAGAAATTCTCTCATCACATCCTCTCATTGAATTCGAAAATCATAGTGCGTTAATAGTAAAAAGAAAAATCAAAATACAATGTAAGGCCAACGCCAAAAACATTTGTATGGGAGAGGTAATGAAAAGAAAAGCAAGATGAGATATGGTGTGCGGGTGCAACAAAAATTCATGCAATCTTTTCCTTGTTTAATTCGATCTCTTTCTATGTATACTTTTATAGATGCTTGCCAACCATATCTTCCCAAACTCTTCTTTAAGTTTCCTTCATTGTTTTTATTTTCACTCTTCCTATCCTTTTCCTTCTTCAATTTCTTTATGCAGCTTAGAAACAACGCATTCTTTGAATCCCACATATTTTGTTGTCACGACTTTTTTCTCTCCAAAAACCCAAAAGTAAGCACTCATGCTTGCCTTTTTTTGGGTAAATAAGCACTCATACTTGTCAAAAGCCACTTCGGTAGGCCCTCCAATAAGAAAAACCCAAATGATCTTATTGGTCTTCCACCTCTCTTCATGCTCAAGACTCCCTGTCTCATATATTTGGTGGAGATTTAGCTCCACAGGGACTTTTGCATGGATTTGCTGGCTAGTGTCCAAACCAAGGGTTTTGATTTTTCTTTCTATCCCCGTCTTCTTGTCTTATCCCCGTCCTTTTGTTTTATGGCTATCTCATCGTGGTCAACCCAACATTCATTTCTCATGTCTCTTTCATGTTTTCTTTCTTTTTTATTCCTCCCTCCTTGATTATTTGTCATTCTTTCTCCTGAAAAAATCAGACTTGGTCAAGCCTGGTTAATTCTAATTGTTTCTTCCTTGTTTCTGTCAATTCCTTAATAAGATTAAATTAAGGGAAATGTATATATGTGTTAAATATTGATGATGAGATCATCGTGCATCCGAACAAAGTTTTTACGCAAAAAAAGTATAATCCAGTCTATTACGATTCGTAAGCTTCCAGGGATATTTTTTTTATTGCGAAGTGTTTGCAAATTGTTTTCCTGTTCTAGTTTTATGACTAGCAGCCTTGGTGCTTCAGAAGCTTGCAGTGTCAATCCCTGAAATACATGCAAATTGCCACGCCCATGGCGCTATCAAATTTTGATAGGTCAATGTATAAATATAATGCGAATTCAGTACTAAAACATGCATGTGTGACAATTCTTCCTGTATCTCAAAAGAGTTGATAATTAAATTGAGTCCATAAAAACTAACAGGAGCGTAAGCCAGCTAGTGCAATGAACCACTGGGTTTTGGAAGTCTTTTGTTTTGTGGCCAAGTTTTAAAAGTAAAACGAGAAAGAGAAAGGAAATAAGAGGATGCAGACGAACATGCTGAGGGTTAGACATTCCAGGCATGCCATGTGTTATCTATTATTGGATAGAAGATTAAAAGCAGAAGCTTACAAAAGGCCAAGAGGGAGAAATTAAACAAACAAGTCCACATGAAATTACAAGAACTTGCAACTCTCAAACCTCTTTGGACCATGTCTTTATGTGGTGGTTGCCTTGAGAAATAATTGGATAACAATGGATTATAATATTAGAAGAACTCTTTCGGCTATGGGATAAGAGATGTAGTCATCATGACTTGATTTTCCTCGCTTTTATGATAATTCCGACGGCACTAAAAGGTTGAAGAAGCAGCGATATTGACTTCATTTTGCCTCTGCAAACAAGAATAGGTTGGTGGGATTTCTTTCAGGGCTGTCCCTTGTGGGCCTCTTCAATTTCTTTCGGGATTGATGAGGTTGACATGGTTGAAGCCATTTTTCTTTCAATGAGGAAAGTGATGGTATAGACAAAAATCTGATTGTCAACAATTTGAAGCTGAGTGACAACGTGACATAAGTGGTGTCATGGAGACGGCCCCGATGTCATGTCGTTTTTAGCGTTGGAATGGACGGCATGGCCTTGTTGTGTTTTATCCAAGTCATTATCGTAACCACCAGGATTAATTATTATTATTATTATTATTATTATTACCGTGATAAGCATTGGAATCGTTTTGTGGTTATATTTTTTGGATTCGAATTGTCAGGGCATCACAGTCCAGTTTCAGTCATTCGGAGAGCATGATAAATTCTTATTTTACAAATAATTTATTTATTTTAGATTTAAATTAAGAATGTATTTTGGAAACCGTACAATACAGAGTTATGATTGAAATTACCATGTTAATTGTCTAATCCAGGTGGCTTATAAATAAATACAAGAACAAGAAAAACCCAAATGAGATTATTATTTTTTGTATATTTTAATTTTTAACATCAGATGATATCTGTGGTGTCCATTTAAATAATTAGCCCGTGAGAGTGCAATGTCTAAATCCAAAGAATAAAATGCATTCTATTGGACCTTCACGCGTACAGAAGCGACCAGGTCAACTGAATCTCGTCCCGCAATTATTACTTGAAATCGACGTATTACCAATTAAATTTTTATTGATTATCATCTGGATTAATTAATTGATGTATTTAATATTACCAGTAATTTCCATGCTGCCGGAAAACCAGTGCAGGAGTGGTGAACAGGAGAATAAACATGTATGAAATTCTATTTTTTCCAGCAGAAAGATCCCCGGGTTCAGGGGGCAAAAACTGGATGATCTCAGTCAGGTCACCATTCTGCAGGCTTTATAATGAAAATACAACAGAATACAAAATCTAGTTATAACTCAACTGCATCCATGGCAAACAAAGTCCTCAAAGCTGCATGATTCGCAACGCTCCTACCTGGACTGATGGAGAGAAATTCTATAGGTTACGCGACAACTAAAATTACAATGATGGCTAGCTTAGGCTCCGTGATCAATGACAATTTAGTAGAGTTCACTGTTCATATGAATAAAATGGGGAATTTTGATAAATTTGTAAATGCAGTATAACTTGATGTATCATGTACGAAATGGAAATAGTATTGGACCTAGGAGAATGAATGAACTATGAACTTCATTATTGCTCAGAAATACTTGCATCAACTCTGGTGAGGGCTGCCTTGCATGAAATCAATGGAAGGCAGCTCTATCCTAGAGATCAACATAAATCCATGGTAATGCAGAGGTACGCAATGTATGAATAAACAGTTAAGTACAGGGAAAATTGAAACATTAGTATATAAGAAAAGCATTCTCTTGCAAGGGTTTCCAGGGAGAAATGTTGAAGAGACCTGGTAGAGTTGCAAGTTTAGCCTCATCGTCCTTCTCTGAGGTTTTCAGAACAAAAATTATTTTCATCTGTCCCGCACAAATTCCTACTTTCATGTACGGGCTTCTCCATGCTCCTGGATTTCTGGAGTTAAGAAAACCTAAAAAGCTTTGGCTCTGTTCTCTTCTCTTGTGTTGATAAAAAAATTATCTCAAACTCCATAAAGTGGCAGGAAGGCTTTAACGAAGGAGTACGCAAGTGCACCAGTGAAAATGTAACTGTCTGATCTGTCCAGTATCCCACCTGCGGGCAGTATCAGATGTTAGACAATCATTTGAAAAAAGGGGGGGAAGCAATATATGAGTTACAATCAAGATCGAAAGAAGAACTCAATAAACAAAAAGCATCTGTTCAGAATCTCTATGTCCAGGGATAAGATTAATGGCGCAAAATTAGATAATGAGAAATGGTTGAAATAATGTATACTGGGTGGAATTTTTGTTGTAAATTTAAATAAGTTAAAAAATGAATGGGCGAGATCTGCTTGCGCAGCTGCCATGAAGATAATGACCATTATAGAAATGAATCACCAACATAAGAAGGTTCAATGTATAGGAAAACTGAAAACCTGTAAAACAATGCTGATATATGATGGTAAATTCCAATTTTTAAACCATATTACAAATTACTTGAAAGAGTTGACAGGTGAAAAACTTGAGGATAGGATAAAAGGTTTGGGAAATAGTGCCCAAGGGAAATTCTAGAAACAGCCAGGCACGCACAAGCTGAAAGAATGATAGCTATTGAAAGAAGAAGAAGAAAAACCCTCACAAAGTTGCACCAATCATCTAAATAACTCAAATAAAAGGGGCAACACAACAAAATGCAGCCAGGTAGGTTCGGCACGTCAATAAAGAGTGAAGAAAATGAATTGGTGTCTTATCAGATAACAAAAGCATGAGCAAAAACATATTACCATGTCCAGGTATTAATGAGCCAGAGTCCTTGACTCCTGCATCACGTTTGATCATTGACTCCGTGAGATCACCAAAAATAGATCCGAAGAAATTTAGAAACCCAAAAGCAATTGCACTGAAAACCAATCAAGAGAAAGTCAGTTTCACATTAACAAATTCTAAAATTACCAATGATGCATATTCACATAAAAACAATATGTACAGCAAAAAGTAGTACATATTTCACCTATCTTTTATGTTGATTCAAGCTGTTCTAATGAAAGACGTAACAAAAAATTTAGCTATTATTTTCCAAGAACAAAGAAGAAGCCACAGTTTATTTTATTGACCTCTCAAGATGAGCGAATGAGATGCATATGCTAGTCAGTCATAGATAACCTCGTTACATTTTCAATCTATTTAAAGATGTGCAAATGGGCTGCACATTCTAGTCAGTTGACAGATAATCTCATTACAATTAAGCTGCATGTCGTTTTGTTCGTTGCCAAAAGCCATCTATATCTACCATTAAATGTTGTTAAAGAGAAGAGAATTGAACTGCCAAGACACTTTTTCTGAAACAGCAACCCACCCCAACTATATGGAGGGACATAAGAAAAAATTAAATAAAGCAATAACTCATAACAAAAACAAAGCCTTGCAACACTAAATTAAAAATGGGAATGCATGTCTCACTCCCAAGTACCAAGAACAGTTTATTTAAGAAAGTCCACCCAACATTCCTCTAGTTCATTTGCATTGTTCATAACTTTATTTTGTGATGGTTAGAGATTAGAAAAAAATTGGGATTCCAAATAATAAATCCATGAACCTTGTTTATACACTAATATCAATCAGTGAGAAATCCATGAATAGTTATCCTGGTTATGGTGATCCAACATTTCTGCTACATAATTGATAATTTTTATTAGCCTCCAATTCTATGGAGTTGAGACACATGAATAATGGACTGAAAAGTATAAACATGAGAGAACATACTGGTCCTGCTTTTGATCAAAGGCTAGTGAATACCTTAGCAAGGATGTTGGCCAGCTAAAAAACTTTGACAATACCACCGAAGTGGCTATACAGCCACCCAAGCCTACAATTGTTCCTTCCCATGTCTTCTTTGGACTAATTCTAGTTAGGAGTGTCCTGCCAAATGCCTGTATCGGATTAGCAAAACTATCTCATGCTGCTTTGTTGATAGGACAAGGCAGAATTTGAAAACAAATAACATTGCTAGAAACTAAGGTTCTTGAGAAAGCTCATCACATTCTTGTATCCAGCAACCTTATTAATGGAATATCAACATCTTTCTACAAAACTCAAAGACGAAAGGAGAGTAAATTTTGTGAGGATGTATGAAACATTGAAACTGACTTATTTATTTTCTGGAAAGAAGCATCACATCTTGATACTACAGTATGTATTTATGTCTAAAAGCAAAATTTTTCTTTTCTTTTCTAATTTTTTAATGATTTACAAACTCAGTAATTCCTTGAAAACTGTCTGCTTAAATCCAGAAAACAAAAGGATTCATAATTGCTAAAAGCTCAGAACTGCAGAAGCCACAACTTCAGCAAATTATGACAGAATGGCAGACTCATGAGTTTATGTTACAAGATATCCAACAAACACATGCATACAACACTTCCGTGCTTAGGTTGATTTTTAGTTATTTGAAGCATATGCACCAATATGGAAACTATAAATCAGAAGCAATCTATGCTTAATGCCTTTCGAAATGGAAACTTGCATACAACACCAAATGTGTTAACTGTTAAACAATAGGTGTCCATTAACATTCTAATAGAAAATAGAACTTGGCTGAACAGCAATCCAGTACCTTGCCACCTATAAAAGCATATGTATCGGCTGCAATGATGCTGCTCATAGAAATCAAGGTTGCTACAAGACCCACAGTCCAATGAGCTTGTCCTCCAAGAAGGACAGGCCATGTTGTTCCTATTCCTGCCAAAAATAAAAAGTACAAAATTACTTTGCTAAAAGCACCAAGTCCTAGATCAGGCCTCACATATGCATATAGGAGAACTGGGCTCACAATATGGGAATAGGTTGATTTTACGTAAAATATAGCTAGTGCTTGAGGATACTCCTAAAAAACTCAAACGTAGAAGGAGAAGTCCATGCATTTTCCTAAGCCATATCATGTTCCATTTATAACAGGTGAAGTTGTCAATTTACACTTGGATGCAGGCCCACAGAACCTAAAAGTCATAAATGAAAGAGAGAAAGGTTCAGGCCCCACAGACATAAACTAGTCTAACATGGGAGTCCATGAACTAAAGTCTAATGCCATACTAACACAAAAATCTAAAATCTCGAGTTGGATGTGAACATCTCCGTATTTAGATTGCTCCATATGTTGTTTCAGTCATTATCCTTCTATCTGGAGACTTACATTTAATGCAAGATACCATATTCATTTTCATGTGTCACAAATATCAGTAAAATAAATGGATAGTCCTTAATTCATCAGCATAGCATGTCATATGACATCTCAATTTGACAATATGGCATACACATTCATTATTTGATAAGCTTCCTAAAATCTAACATTATCATTACATAAGCATAACAGTGCAGCTTCTTACTTGTGTTCAAGGCAGGGGCTGCTAAACCACATCGAAGCTTCACCCAGAAACAAGGAAGATATCCACAATAAAAAAGCCCAAATATAGTACTACTAAGCTGAGAAAAACGAGGATTCCCTCTCTGTAGAAGCAATGCCATTGCCACAACAAAAGCAGCAAATGTCACTGGAATATCAATCTGACCAAAATACCTGACCAAATTTTAGAAATATTAATTAGCAACTGAACAAAAAAAAAATTAATAATTGCAAGAATCATACAAGTATCACAAGTTAAATGCATGTTCGGAATATAAATAAAGATACATCACGATCTTTACAAGGTAAGAACAGGCATGAAAGCACAAATAACAGAGCAAACTCGTGACACATATCGAGGAGGTGGAGTCATTCCTGCAGTGATTCCACGACTTCTAACCAATTCAAAGTACTCACGCGCACCAACCAATACAACGGCTGCTAAAGCTACAGTGAAAACCCATCCTCCAGCTAATACTATGCCTCCAGCAGAAATCCCAATCCCAAGTCCAAAAATGATTCTTTTCTTCAGTTGACTCGCTTTTTGTTGAAGTTGTGAAACAGAATCCTCCTTTGCAGGTGAAATATGATCTTTCTTGACTTCCTATAACATAAATATTTCAACAGTTCCATTTAACCTCGCAAACAAGCAATATAAGAACAAAATAAATAAATAACATGCACACAAAAGGCAATAAATTTACTTTTTAAGTATCCTGAAATCCCATATTTGCTAGTTTCTTTGTACCTCACCATTTTTAACATATGTTTCTTGTAAATTGCATATTACTCTTACTTTGGATGGTGGAAGATGTGGCAAATTATGACACTTATGGAAATAGAAAACTCTTTTGTACCCAATCAATGTCCTTTTCCAATTTGAAAATTAGCACACTTGAATCTGCGAGTGATTTTGTTAATGACAGAGATGATTTTAGCAATTCCAGAAACTAGAGATTAACACCCAGGCCCCTTTATCAAGTTTATTTTTGCCTTTTTGCAGAGGCACCTCTAGCATGTAGTAAAATCATTGGGATCCTGACAAGGATTCTAAAATGATTTTACAGCAGGAAAGAAATGTATGAGGTGTGCAAGACAATTACTATCCAAAAAATAAATTTGCAACACGGATTGCATATATTAAAGCACTTACAATCACATGGGCAGACAGAAAATCTCATAAAACTACCAGGTCAATAAAACAGAATGCCACATATGTTACCATCCTAGAGAAATACTAGTGATAACAAACACAACCAAAACCCTTTCAATACTTTTCCATCAAAACTCAGAGTCATAGGAATTAGCAGAGTCTGTCACCACGTAATACTCTCCATCAGGAATAATACAGAAGTGAAATGAATTATGAGTAATAACTACTAGCAACTCTTAGCACTTCCAGGTCATAAGGAAGGAGGGTATTCTTTATGTGGCATACAATAGCAATTCCCTGATTCATCCGCGTGCTAACTTTGGATGTAGAAATATGAAAAAGGGTCATTTGCTGCATTTTGTTTATTGACTTAGCAACTAGGTAGGAAGCGCGTGTGTTCTTGTCGGTACAAGAAATTCCTTGATTCATAGAAATTCATTGATTCATAGCAATTCCTTGATTTCATCCGCATGCTAATTTTATTGACTTAAAATTCCTGTTTCTTAGCTTAACTATATTATTGCCTTGGCACTGGGCAAATGTGATGATAAGTGATTTCAGGCTCAGCTTTACTTTACATAGCAATTTTTTCCATCAGAAAACACAATACCTCACCCACTCCCACTCGTCTTCCTCGACATAACACCATTAAAGTCTAACAATTGCTAGAATAAACTTAATTACAGAATTCCCAGTTATCAATGAGCGTCAGTTATAGGAACATTTTTATTACCTCTTTGCTGCTGTCTTCGTCGACGCTATCAGCCTCAGCTCTGGCCACGGACGTAATTAACCACCGCTTCGCCGTCGCCCTCTTAGCGTGAACCGGAACTGCAGTTTTGGATCCATTTAAGAGGAGATCGAAATTGAGTTTCTTTCGATTGAGAATTAGGGAATTTTTAGATAATAGAGGACGGTGGCAGGGGCAAGTTACTGACAGTAGTGGTATCAAATGGAACCGCTCAATTTCTACAAACGAGGAGGACGCCATGGAAATTGGAATAATTAAAATTTTAAAGCAGAGAAAATTAAATTAGGTCAAAATTTTGTAAGCATGCTGATTTTTTTTTTTTTTTTTTTTAAGATTATATGAGGGGATATTTTGATAGAGAATAGAGATAGTGAGGTTGGCAATGTATTGGACGCGTTGTGTACTGCGCGTCGCATAGTGAAATCCTAATTTGTGTAAACCTCGTAAAGATCGCCACAGCGGGATGGTCTCTTCTGAGTCTCAAGAATTATTTCTTAATTCCAAGTCCCCAGAGTACCGAGGTGTTGTGCAGTAACAACAAAAAAAAAAAAAAAAACAATTTTTCTTTTTTATTTTCAGTTTTCTTCTTCTTTTCTAGTTTTTCTTCTTTAATAAAAATTATATTGTTTTCCATTTAGGAAAAAACAATAAAATAGAAATCGTATTCTTATTATATTTTTTACATTTTAACATACACAAATATTTTTTTATTTTTTTTATTTTAAAAAATATTTTTCACGTAATTAAATTAAATAAGAACAAGAATAAACATAACAATATAATTTTTTCATTGTTAAAGTGTGTTGATAATAAGTTTTACATGAATAAAATTAATTAAAAATAAATAAATTCTTAATAATTATTATAATTATTCCATAATTGATATACCTAACAAAACAAATTTATTGTTGTTGAGATATATTTTTAGGGGTGTGGTAATAATTGATTTTGAAAATATTTTTTTTAGAAATATATTAAAATAATATTTTAAAAAAATTATTTTTTATAATATATCAAAACAATTTAAAAATATAAAAACTAATTATAAACATAAAAAATTTAATATTTAGAAGAATATAGTTTGGAACACATAATGAAACGGATCTTCGTTTAGAAATTCCAATCCTTCCCTACGATCATCTTCCATCCTAGATCACGAAACAAGTTCACGGAAGGTCTTTTTGTTAGGACAAGAGATTGAGTCAGAAATCCGGCATGGTTTCTCCTGCTCACCGGCGCTTCAAGATCCAGAAAACCACACATATTAAATACTCTTTTCGACATTCCTTAAACATGTCTAGTAAACATATCTGTGTCTGGTTAAGTGTTGGCTTACCTCCTTACATGTTTCTGTTACCTTTACTTGAACATGCAAGGATGTCAGCCATTTCTTCTGTGGGGATTGCATCATCTAAGCCTTGTTCAAGATCCTAATTTCACTAGAACAAGTTAGAAATACTGATGAAACACTATTACAGTAAAGAGTGATTAGTTGTCTCATGATTGGTTGCTCCAACTATTCAATTAACTTGTGAGAAATACGATGCTAAAAATGCAAAGATTGCTAAAAAGCTGAAAAACTTCACTGCTAGGATGATGAATGGATGCAATGACAGTTCTTCCAAGTCCATCGTTGTGATCTAACCTTGCAATCCCTCTCATGACATAATATGGTGCTTCTCTGTAAAAAAACCAGTCAGCATTTGATTGGTGAGATCCTAACTCATAATTGCCATGAAACTCTAAAATTGAGATAATTAATAAATTAACGAGTCATGAACCCATATTTTTATTTTTCTTGAAACGATAAAAGTTTGTTGTTTTTTAATATTTTTATTCGATTATGATCAAGGAATTCTCTTAACTGTCAAGAAGAAGATTGGATTCATGTAACTCGTAATTAAATACTTGTTGCTTATTATGTATTGCATTAGCGCCAAAAAAAAAAAAAAGAGGCTGTTAAAGATTGGTAAATTAATTGAGCAGAGGCAGCTCATCACTGTCATTGTTTTCATGTTAAGAAAGTGGTTGCGTTGTTTATTAAAATATTTTTTATTTAGAAATATATTAAAATAATATATTTTTTATTTTTTAAAAATTATTTTTAATATTAGTATATCAAAATGATCTAAAAAAATAAAAATAATAAAAAAAATTAAATTTTTTTAAAAACACTTTTAAAATACAAAAATAAATAGAAAAGAATAGTTAAACCATATCAGCAAATACATCAGCAAAAACAATAAAAGAGTATTTAGTAGTTCCATTAAAGGGCATTTAGCACTCACTCACTGTCATCATGGGATATCAACTTCCAGGCTTAATCTTGCAAACAAGTGCTTTAAGTAAATTAGATTGCA
>Ga0325414_1002910_pt1 | contig 17664 bp, 13 predicted proteins | sample PopdelMetagenome_8_FD_206183 | JGI IMG/M metagenome (GOLD analysis project Ga0325414, IMG submission 206183) | Populus deltoides microbial communities from Bellville, Georgia, United States - Leaf-PdKOR-R3 | ecosystem: Host-associated > Plants > Phyllosphere > Phylloplane/Leaf | place: USA... | reverse complement strand
AACTAGATAATTTCATCAAGATTAACATACAAGCTGTCCGCAGCTTGTGTCACTTTGTTCAAATGTTCTCCCTAAGTTCAATAACGTAGTTCCGCCACAATTATCAAGCTTAGTTGCTTCACAAGTTTATATATCACAACTCCGGTTTTGATATTAAACTTAGCAATATATTGTTCACAACAATAACTTAAAGTCCGCTCTAGCAATCATCAACAAAAATCATAGAAAATATGCATAGGAAAACAATCATACTCATTCATAACATAAACTGAAAATAAAAGGAAGAATAAATCTCACGGTTCTTGAAATCCGAAGGTTTTTGCGTCCTTGCAACCAAGAAAAGAGCTTAGCCTTGCATAACTATTGAACAACTACTTCTAAAGATTGAAGAGAGCATGATTTTAGGGTTTGTAGAGGAGAGAATTTGTGTTTATTCTCTACTGGCTGCTGCCTCCTTCTGCTCTCCCTCTTTTCTGCTGGCTGCCAGCCCCTTCTCTCTTTCTTTTTATATGCTAAGAAACCCTAGTCTCTATTCTACAAAATAGTCATCCCTTAAGATGACAGTTTACATTTAAGTACTTCAATAATTATTTTCCCTAAAAAGAAGAAATAGCCTTGCATGAAATCTTCAAGCTCTGACTTAGAGGAGCTAAATTGCTGATATAAAAACTTGGATGTTAGTTTAGATGCTTCGGAATGTAATTTGGACTCATTTCTTCACGAAACCTGTTTGCTGGCAGAATTTAGTTGTCATCTTTGAAAAATCATATCTCCCTCATATGACATCTTTTATGGCTGAAATGTGGAGCATTGATAGGTCTTTGAGTTAGGAATCCCACAAAATTGAGTTTGCATTAATTGGACTTCTGTAGCTCCAGATATTAAATTTTTAATGGCCAAAGGTCAACACTACCAGAATGCGAGATTTGACTTTGCAGGATGTAATTTCCATGATCTTTCTTTTTTTATTTTTCTTGCATTACATTTCTAGAAAGGTATGGATAACGCTTTTTAGTGCCACTAGAATCACTTCATTTCGATCTCTAGAACTCACACTCTGCACAAAACATCAACTGAACGTCAAATCTGCCAATTACCTCCAATTTACTCCTTTTTGCATCTTTCATCCAAAAGTGCCTTTAAAACATAAAACAAAGAACATCAAGGCATTTTATATATAAAACATGGACAAAACATTAGGTAGATGTGAGTGAAACTATCGAATAATATGGTTACATCATTGTTTTATTCCATGTTATATTTTCCTTAATCTCTTGTTTATACTTTTTATTTCCTTTAATATACTTATATAATTATATTCTTATCTTGTTTATCTATATTTCTTTTATTCATAATGTTCAGCTAAGTTTATTATGTGAAGGTGAAAAGGTTACACTAATGGTGTAAGAATAAGTATAGTATAAACTCAACATGGACTTTAATGTTTTATACTAACATATTTTGTATTTATTATCTTACTCACTCTTAATGCCTTGCTTGTTGAATGGTTAATCTAGATTTGCATTGAACAACCATTGGTACAATAAATACTTGGCACTTTCATAGCCAAACTGTATGGTATAACCGACACCTATGCTATGAAAGGAACTTGATTTGTTGTTAACATAAGTTATCACCATGAATACCTGACAACATTTACAAGTATTGGAATTGCTCAAATAAAATAATTAATATAATCATGTTAATAAATTATAATCCGATTGGAATCTTCTTTGTGTGTGGTTTCCAGTTGAGTAATAAAAAGAGTTTATACGACCAAAGAGTTGATGTCTTATCCCAAGTGCAAGAGTGTCGAAGTAATAAATAACTCGGTAAGACCGGGGTCGAATCACAGGGAGTTTAACTGTATAAACTACAAATAAAGAAATAGATAATAACAGAAAAGGAGTTGAAGAGAATTTTGAGATGTGATATTGATATAAGGATTAAACAAGGATAAAATAATTGTCAATGTTAAAGGATCCACTAATGGTATTTCAATTAAGTATAATATAAACTTTTTTTTATTACTCAACTGGAAACCACACATAAAGGAGGTTCCAATCGGATTATAAATTGTTAACATGATTACATTAGTTATCTTATTCGAATAATGCTAATACTTGTAAATGTTGTCAGGTATTCATGATTATAACTTATGTTAACAACAAATCAAGTTCCTTTCATAGCACATGTTTCAGTTATACCATACGGTTGGGCTATGAAAATACCAAGTATTTGTTGTACCATGGGTTATACAACATAAATCTATATTAACCATTTAACAAGCAAAGTATTAAAAGTGAACAAGATAACAAATACAAAACATGTTAGTATCAAACATTAAAGTCTATGTTGAGTTTATACTATACTTATTCTTACACCATTAGTGTAACCTTTTCACCTTGACATAATAAACTTAGCTAAACATAATGAAAGAGATAGACATAAAAAAAACAAGATAAGAACATAAATAAGATCTAAGTTAACTAAGCAAAGGAAAGGAAATGAAAAGTATAAACAAGAGATTAAAATAAACAAAACTTAAGCATTACAAAAATATAAAGAGAGAGAGCAAGAACATGATCTTGATCTGAAAACCAAGATGCCTAAATGCATGGCAAATGCCTCCTTTTATAGGCCAAAATTCAGAACTATTGATTTGATGACTAATTGTTGAGTGGGTGGCCACCTCTTGACTTGGTAACAATCCTTATCTTCTTGTCTGTAGAAAATGTCACTGCCAACATCAGAATTTGACTAGATAGTCTCATGAAAGTTCTAGAAAATTGTCTCAGCTTTTCAACAAAAAATGAATCGGTGCATTTGGACTTCTAGAACTCGAGATATGGGCTGAACACTGAACAGTATCTGGGCTGCAGGATAAATTCTGACTTCTCCATTATTGCTATAATTTGAACATGAAAATGGTCCTTTTGAATCTTGGACTCTACATGAAAGTTTTAGGTCTATTTCTTAGCTTTCCATCCATATAGACCAGAACTAAATCCAAATTCTACAACTCCAGTTATGATCCAATAACCGAATGATGTTCCAGTTTGGATTGAACCAGCATCTCTTTTCTAAGCTTGCCCCTCTCTTTGTCTTCTCAATTTCAGTAGTTAAACTCATCAATCAATCATTTGATTTATGTGATAGGCTTGTATTTAAGATGAACACTTACCATAAATTAAAGGTATCTTATATTATCAGACTTGTTATTATAAAACATGCTCTAGTTAAGGAGTTATTGATATTTCAAGTGCAAAATGGTGATATAAAACCCTGATAAAAATATACTTTTAAGTACTAATCACACCCCCCCAACCAGCTTATTACTAGTCCCTAGTAATCAAAGCGTTAAAATAGAAAAACAATTTGCAAGTTCCATAAAGCAAGGCATTCATCATTCAACTTCCATTAATCTATGCAGATAAATAAACTCTCATTAAATTTATATATCTGCTGCATACTGTTGAAACAAGATATTAATAAACCTTCTTTTTATGTGCTAAATGTCTGAAAACATAGATGATGGGGCTTTTATTGGAAGAAAACAATATTTTGTTCTAATATTTTTTTAAGGTTAACTTCCTTGGGTTGTGATTATTATCTTTTTTTTTTAACATATATGCATATAAATTAAAACACAATGCATCTTTACCCATGTAACGAGCTTTTGACTAGTGACTCCCATACCAGTTAGTCTTAGGGCATTAGGTGTTGAGACACCCCTACGAGCTTAGTAACTCGGGTTGCAGATACTGATACGTACATAATGCAATGTTTGATTCCCTTAAGCTTTTCTCCTTAACCCATGTAACAAGCTTTGGGCCAATTGCTCCCAAGTCAGTTGACTTTAGGGTATTGGGTGTTAAAACACCCCTTCAGGCTTAATTGCTTAGGTTAGGGAGGCTACAAAACCAAATTTATATATGTTTTTATTATCATCATTATTATCAATTTGTTTTGTTTTTTTGAAAATTATATACTATCCATTTCCTTAGTTGTTACCTTTAACAAAAGAACATAAATAATGTAATAATCCAATGTGCAACCCACAATCATATGATAAAGTGTGTGTGTGTGTGTGTGTGTGTGAAAATGAAGGTTTAAGAATACTTGTTAAATGAGTATATGAGCATAATCAAGTGATAATAATGTGAGAGTTTGTAAACTTGAATATTTTAAGAAGTATTCTGATAAACCTTGTTATGAATATTGCAAATAACCATTGGAAAATGTTTACTAAGATGCGTCTCAAGAGTCAATAAATTTCTCCCTTACTCTGTAATCCTAGTAATAACAGTTCTTGTCAAATGGTTTTATTAAAAACAAAAGCAGTTAGTTAGTTAGTTTTTTTTTAATGTCAACTATTACCCTCGCCACCAACCAAAATGAGACATTATCCTCAATGTTCTAAGGTAGAGTATAGAAGACATCACCTGAAGCAGCGACTACTGACAAGCCTGAAACACACTTAAACAAATATAAAAAATAACAAAACATAAAATATTATGCTAAAAGAAACAATTTTTTACAAACTAAGACTCATATCGTAGTTGTGATTATGGCTCACATCTTCCCTTGGTTTTACGTCCAAGCCTGAAACACACTTACACAAATATAAGAAATAACAAAACATAAAATATTATGCTAAAAGGCACAAATTCTTACAAACTAAGACTCAAATCGTAGTTGTGATTGTGGCTCACATCTTCCCTTGATTTTACATCCAAGAACGACTTAAACGCCCTCTATGGGTCGGGGATAGGCTTCTCATCCAGTTTTCTTAAAAACTGGCAAACAAGGTCTTTTTTAGTCAGATTTCCAAGACTAAGTCGATCATGTTCTTTAAGAAAATAGAGTCATAAATCATGAATTGCACGATGCACATCTCTACTAGGGTGTATTTCAAGACTCAATAGAAGATTATCTAAAGACCCCTTACTTAGGCCATCCTTAATGAATTGTATGTTATCTTCACGGTTTATAGATACAATTCCTAAAGAATGACATGTTGCATTACAAATCCATTTGGCATATTTGTGACAGACTTTTAGTCGTTTTACACAACGTTTCTTTGCAAAAGTGCTTTTACCTGTTCTAGGCATGTATGAAATGAAAGAATTTGAATACTCACCTGATAATCAGACCTTTGCTTCAATTAGCCAGTGAATATCTTCAAAAATTCCATGGTTCATTAACAACCTCAATCTTTCACACCTAGCACGGTAAATTTTTGCAATTGCATTTGGAGGCAAAACAGGAAAATATTTTTTCAATTTTTCAAGAGTGGTGTCCATTTTTTTAGATGAGAAGTAGAAAAGAGATGCAAAGAAAAGAGAAGGAATAAGGAATTAAACAAATATATACACAGATAGCAATTATCATGGGAAACTGAAAGAACTGACTTAAGAGTCACGGAGTACCGTTATCCGCCATTTGATCAGGGTTGGAGAAAGACTAGCAGAATAAGAGACACCAAAAAGAAACGCAAAAACAATGTGACGAAAAAATAATAATAATCAATCTTTATATACAGGATCACCTAATTCAATGGAGTCATTTTCAACTGAAAAAAACTGCCAATACAAAAATTGATTGTGGTAAGGATACTTTGTCTATGGAAGTAGGAGATGAAAAAATTGAATTTAATTTTCATGATGCAAGGATATCCTTATAGCAATGTTTATTATATCACATGTTATGACCAAGTTGATAAGTGTGTGCAGCAAGTTTGTGATTTTGATAGTGAGGATGGATTAAGCGTAGCTTTAAGCTATGGCTATGATTTTACCAAGATAGAGGAGTTGGAGAGGCATATATGTGCTCCCCAAAACGTGCATGAATCAGCATTGGCTTTGCAAGCTTTGCAAACTGTTCCCCACCATGCAGGAGTCATTAACCCCATCATGGACAGTGAATGGGTGGCGCGTATCCTTTTGGTGCCTAAAAAGTTTGGAATTACGTTGGAAGAAATACAAAATGATGCTTATGAGAATACAAGGATTTACAAAGAAAAGACTAAGAGTCTCCATGACCGAATGATTACAAGAAAAGAGTTTAATGTTGGAGACAAAGTCCTTCTTTATCATTCGCGTTTGGAATATTTTCCTGGAAAGTTGCGCTCTCATTGGATTGGATCCTTTGTTGTTTATAATGTTTTTTCTTATGGTGCAGTTGAAATTACAAATTTAGAAACCAATAAAGTACTCAAGGTCAATGGGTATCGCTTGAAACCTTTCGATGAAGGTAGGATAGCAGAACTCACCGTTTCTATGGGGTTAGCTGAACCAATCTATGAAGAATGAGCATGCCACATGTTGAGCCAATGACATAAAACAAAAACACTTACTAGGAGGCAACCCAGCAAAAAGAAAAAAAAATTCAAATTTGCTTTTTTTTTTCCTTATCTTTTATTTTTCGCATTTTACTTTATTTTTGTCATTCTCCTATATTCCTTTTCTTTTATTTCAACATTGAGGACAATGTTGTGTTTTAAGTGTGGGGGTATTGGGAGAATGTTGGTTTTCTTATTTTGATTTTCTTTATTGTTCCAAAAAAAACAAATTTCTATGTTTGATCTTTTGAACTCCTATTGATTTATGAGAATATGAGTATTACATATGAGAATTAATTGAGATAGATGAAGATATAAATCGAATGAAGGAGTGTGCATGCAAGTTTTAAGGTTTAATTGGTTTAGGGATTGACTTTGAGAATATGCCATGTTGACTTTATAGTGTTATACCAATGCAAGCTTTTGAGCCTTCAACATTTTATTCTTTGATTGTGCATTCTTTCAATAATATGTATCTCTAGAACTTGCTTCATATCTTGTTGAGTTTACATTTGCATTACATATATACATGAAGATGATAAAGGCATCAGAAATTTTAACCACTTGAGCCAAAAAAGTCAACCTAAACCATATTATTCGATAGTTTCACCCACATTTAACTAGTGTTTTGCCTATGTTTTATATATAAAATTCCTTGATATTCTTTGTTTTATGTTTTGAAGGCACTTTTAGATGAAAGATGCAAAAAGAAGTAAATTGGAGGTAATTGGCAGATTTGACCATTAGTCAATGTTTTGTGCAGAGCGTGAGCTTTAGAGATCAAAATGAAGTGATTCCAGTGGAATTAAAAAGCTAACATCCATACCTTTCTAGACATATAAGGCAAGAAAATAAAATAAGGAAGAGCATGGAAATCGCAGCCTTCAAAGTCAAATCTTGCAATCTGCTAATGTTGACCTTCGGCCATTCCGACTTGAATATCTAGAGCTATAGAAGTCCAATTAATGCAAACTAAATTTTTTTTTTGGATTCTTGACTGAAAGGCCTATCAATACTCCAAATTTCAGCCAAAAATGATGTCATATGAGGGAGATATGATTTTTCAAAGATGACAATTGAATTTTGCCAGCAAATAGGTTTCGTGAAGAAACGAGTCTAAATTATATTCCAAAACATCTAAACCGACATTCAAGTTTTTATTTCACTAATTTAGCTCCTCTAAGTCAAAGCTTGAAGATTTCATGCAAGGTTATTTCTCTTTTTTTAGGAAAATAGTTATTGAAGTACTTAATTGTAAACTGTCTACTTAAGGGAGGACTTTTTTTGTAAAATAGAGACTAGGGTTTCCTAGGATATAAAAAGAATGAGAGAAGAGAAGGGGGGCAGGCAGCCAAGAAGAGAAAAATTCCCCTTTCCTCTAAGAAACCCAAAATCATGCATTCTTCCTTTTTTTTGATTAGTTGTTCAACAAACATGCAAGGCTAAACTCTTTTTCTTGATTGCAAGGACACGGAAACCTTCAGATTTCAAGAACTGTGAGATTTATTTTATCTTTTTTTTTTCAGTTTATATGATAAATATATTTGTTCTCCTATGCTTATTTTTCCTATGATTGTTTATTTTAATTGCTAGAGCGGACTCTAAGTTATTATTATAGACAATTTATTGCTAAGTTTGATATTAAACCGGAGTTTTAGTATATAAACTTGTGAAACAACCGAGTTTAATAATTGTGGCGGATCTACGTTATTAATCTTAGGGAGAACATTCAATCAAATCAAACATAGATTGTGGAAAATTATGTTTTCTTGATTAATCAATTTATCTAGTTTTTAAGGCTGCCATTGAATTAAATTACTAGTGCGGACACTGTGGTTGTTTGATGGTTATGGTTAGTTATACGGCGGATCCGTTAATTAACCAATATTAAGAAGAGATAAATATTCAGAATATAAATTGATATCTCGTTTCCATGATCAGTTCTAATTTCTGTAGGTGGATTTTTACTTGCAACCAAAGTTTGTTCTCTTAATAATTTTTTGATTTTATTTAATTTTACTTGATAGTTTTCTGTTTTCTTTTGCTTTAGCCTAAATAAATTCCAAACCCCCCCTCCCCCAAATTGCATATCATCTCCAAAAAAATCATGCTCCAAACAAATCCTAAATAGGTTAACCATCTATAACCTAAAGGAAAAAAGAAAAGAAAAGAAAATAAGACTTACTCGTTGATATGATATTGAAATAACCAAATTATTAAAAAAGTTAAGTGAGCTATACCAAGGTTGTCAATTCCGTTTCGGTAGGTGTTTCGTTTTTTCAATTGGAATGGAATGTTTCAGTTTCGGAATTTTTCGGCGTGCCGTTTCAGAGTTGTACTGTTCATATATATATATATATATATATATATATATTCAACAAATATAATTCAAATTCAAGATAAATTAATTATAAATTATGCAATACAAACAATGCCAAACAAATATAATTTCAAAATTTAAAATGTTTCTAAATAGTCAAGATTAAATAGATCTTTAACTTAAAGTAATTCAACTTAAATAAAATATCAAAATATTATGAAAGTAAAATATTTTAACACAAATATTTTAAATATAAAGTTAGGTCAATGTTATCAAGGTTAATGAAATCTAAAACATCCATTGTTTTGTTCAAATTCCTTCAAAGTATAAACATGAAAAAAAACAACATGAATATAAACCATATATATTAGTGATAAATCTAATTTTAAAAAATTAATATCATTGTTAATGAAAATAGTAATAATAATTTTTAATATTATTATTAATATCATTGTTATTGAAAATAGTAATGAAAAAGAGTTTTTTATAATTGGGTGATTTAATTAATTAAATTGAATAAAGTTCAATTTGATTCAATGGCTTTTCAAGAGCAGAATGAAATATGTGGAATGAAACCGGAACGTTCCGAGCCGAATTTAGCTGAAAAATCCGGAACAAACCAAAATTTAAAATGAGATGAAATTTGTTCCGTTTTGTTCCGTTTTTTGAATTGATATGAAATATGTCGGTCATTCCGGGCAAAACAGAATGAAATTGACAACCTTGAGCTATACATAAGTAATGGCTCATACTCATAGTAATGTTCATCTCTTACTCTTCCTATGATTTATGGTAATTATTATTGTTTTAATATTAAATTAGTTGTTGTACATGTAAATTAAATTTAATTAATTAAAATGAACGCATTCATGATAATTTAATAACCTTGAAATGATAAAGAATTATCACAGTATATGATTTTGTTTTTCAAAACAGAAGAAGTTGTAGTGAAAAAATAAACTTACAATCCCCTGATAAGAAATGATGAACAACTTTCTTCACAAATATGGGATTGTGAAACATTCTTTTATGAATCCATAAAAGAAGGACATCAATTTCATGCTTCGTTTTGTGGCTGGACATGAAATTTGGCTTCCTCTTTCTTTTTGACCGTCAAACATGACACGGTGGGCATGCATGTGCTTTTTAACTGCCGCGAGCCAGATCGACGTCGTTCTGCCTCAAAAGCAATTAAATAAATAAATGCGTACATCTAATCTAACCTCCAGAAGTCGAATATTTCAATTTGAATCTCTCTCTCTCTCTGTTTCGCACGGCACCGTTTCTTGGCAATACTAGGGTTTCTCTGCAACTTCAAAATCGAATCCTTAATCCTCTTCCTGCAACGTCAAAACCCTATCTAGTAGAGCTGTTCAGTCAATTAATCAATCTAGGCGACTATAATTTTAGGGTATTTGTAGTTAGGGTTAGGCAGAATTAAAAAAACGAGGTTGGGTTTTTTTTGCAGGTTTTTGTTTGATAGGTCAAAACCATGTCAATGGATTATGATTATCCACTTCAAGAAAGGCAATATGGAGATAACGTAATTTCCTTTAATGGCCGTGACGAAGACAAACGACAACAGCAGCGGCAAGAAGAAGGTTATTATGAAGAAGAAGAAGAACAGCAACAACAGGAGGGAGAAATAGGTAGTGGAGGGATTGAGAGAAATCAGTCAATGAATCATCACTATCATCACAACAATCGTGACTCTTCATCTGCAGGGTTAGTTTGTACTCTTTCTATGTATGTTGTGGGGATTTTTGGCTTTTCTTCTTGTTTTAGAGGCTTAACTTAAATCAAAAGCCGATCAGCATTTGTCGCCGCAATAATTGTGATTGGGGAAATAATTTGTGGGTTTCTTTTTTTGTTTGTAGAAAACTCTTTGTTGGTGGTGTCTCCTGGGAAACTACTGAAGGTAACATTTCAAATTTTTATACTTTTTTTTATTATTATCTTAATAATTTATTGTATAAGAATTATTTATGTCTTGTAGGATTGAATTGGGCATTTGAATTCATACAATCCATTGCAATTTGAATAGCTAATGTGTGTTATTTTGTTGCATTTCTCTTAGTTTATTAGTGGGATAATCGTGACGACATTGAGGTTTAATCATGATTTATAGTGCTGACTTGTCAATCCATACTGCGATATTTCACTCTGGAAAGTGTCTAGATATTCAATTTGTGACTGTTCTTGATTGTTTATGATGAGAGAACTTTGTGGATTGCATTGTAATTTTTTAATTTATTTGTGTAGTTGCAATATATTTAAGTCTATGGAATGGTTTTGGCAATGGGTTCTGTTATTTGAGGTATTGGCAGGTCATACCTTGATCAAAATCCATTAGCAGTTGGGATCATGCTGAGCTCTTTCTTACTCTTAGTATTACTGATCTCTCATGAACGCAATGTAGGGAAATCGGTTACCTGCCTTCCTAATTGCTGCAAGCTAGTTTTCTGACACTTGGTCAAGAAATTTGAGAATATGTGCCATTCACCCAGTGAGGGATTGCTGCTTAGTTCTACAGCATCATGGACAGCCACAAGGGTAGTTGTCAGCTTGCATGCATACCACCAAAGGACTTGTGTTGTTCATTTTTCTAAACTTATCAGTACTTAAGTAAAATTGAATAGATGACAAGGATAGATTAGAACTGATCCAGTTTCTGGTTTTGTGAATTTTCATGAGCGAAACTGAGACCAATGAGCTTAAAATCAACCAGCCATGTTGTCTTCTTTGTTTCACCATTTTGTTGTTTGCAATTTTTCTGATTTGTTATCCTTGGCCAGTAAATTGTCCTTCAGCACTGTCCGATTTTTTTTTTCCCAGTCCATTTTATTGTTCTGTTAAGCCTGATTTGTTGTCTGCTGTCATAAAATTCTCCCTAGGTAGCTTTGGATCTCTTTCATGCTAATGTCTATCACATCCCTTTGGTTTCAGAAACATTCACTAATTACTTTAGTAAGTATGGAGAAGTCATGGACTCTGTAATAATGACGGATAGACATTCTGGAAGGCCACGAGGGTTTGGCTTTGTAACATTTGCTGACCCTGTAGTTGCTGATAGGGTTTTGGAGGAAGACCATGTTATAGATGGAAGAGCGGTAACGTTCACTCACTCATTTCCTGACAACTTAAGATTTCCTAGTTTCTGATAATTTTTATCCATCGCTCCTTTATAAAAGTGGAAATCTTTGTCACTTGGGAGCTTACTCTGTTGCATTCTTATGCCAGGTGGAGGTGAAGAGGACAGTTCCAAGGGAAGATATGGAGGTTAAAGGAGTAACAAGAACAAAAAAAATTTTTGTTGGTGGAATACCACCATCTTTGACTGAAGGTAATGTAGCTCAATTTTCATATTGAATTTCTCTTTTCTAAATGAGCTAAATTGATATGCTCTCTGGGCTCTATTGTCATATTACAGATGAATTAAAGGAATACTTCTCTGTTTATGGTAGCATTGTTGACCACCAGATTATGCTAGATCATAAGACTGGAAGGTCTAGGGGATTTGGGTTTGTCACATTTGACAGTGAAGATGCTGTTGAACGAATCTTTTCAGAGGGCAGAACACATGAGCTTGGTGGTAAACAGGTAGGTTATAGTTCTGCTGAAAAATGACATCCCTGTCATCCTACTGGATGATTATGATATGGCATTGTGAGATGTTAATAACTTGAGCCCTTGAATATAAATTTTAGGTGGAAATAAAGAAGGCTGAACCAAAGAGAACTGGTGGTGATCATGGCAATGCAACAAAGTCTTATGCTGGATTCAGAAATGGTGCTGGTGGTTTTGGTGCTGGCAATAGTTTAGCAGGTCGTTATGGTCGAAAAATGGGCAGAGAATATGGTGGGTACAGTGGCTATGATGGTTATAGTGGTTATGGCAGTTATGGGGGAAGCTATCCTCCTGGAAGCACTGCTGGTTTTTATGGTGGTTATGGAGCATATGGTTATGGATTTGGATTTGGTGGGCCAATGATGTATGGAGGTGGTGTATATGGAGGAAGTGGTTATGGTACTCCAAGTGCTTACAACAATGCAGCTGAGTATGGTGGTGGTAAAGGATATGGGAGAACTGGTGATGGTGATAGTTTTGGCAGTGGTAAAAGATATGGTAATGGTGATGCTGTTAGTGGTGTCTATGGCAGTACTAAGGGGTATGGAGGCAGTGCAAATGGTGGTGCTGCTGTTACTGGAAGGTTTCATCCCTACCGGAAATAGAAAGATTTTCCAACAAGACAATGGTATGATTCATGGCAATTTGATATGAGAGATGTCATCTACATTCTCAGTAAGAGTAGGCTGTTCTCAGAAAACTGATGGATATTCTGTTGTTGCAATCTCCTTTTTGCTATTTATACAAGGAGGCTGAAATGGTTATAGAATGTTTCTTGTAATTGTGAAAACACAAATTCTAATTTATGGTATTGGTCAGGTTGGATTTTGCAGTAATTGGTTGGAGGTAATCAGGTCCTTGAAGGAGTTAACACACACATGTATTCACTTAGTTGAAACTCTTGTAGTATGTGACAATTTTACCGTTAGATAGTAGTTTGTTTTGAACTTATGTTTAGGAACCATTTGTTTAAGTAAATTATTTTTAATGTTTGGTAGTGTTATAAAAAATAAATTGATAAATATATTATAATGTTTGATTATATCATGAAAAATAAGTAGAAAAATAACTTATTAAAATAAAAAAAATTCAAATTTGTTAAAATAATAAGGATTAAATTTGATAGTATAAAATTTTTAAAAATAATTTGATTTTATAAATTATTTTATATAAAATAAATAGTAATAAAAAAAAATAAGATCAAATCTGATTGAAAGTAGATGAAATTTTTTTTTTAATTTTATAAAATATTTTAAATAAAATAAATAACAATAAAAAAATAAGAAACAAATTTGATAGATGAAAAAGTTAAAAAATAATAAAATTAAAAAATTAAATTTTATAAATTATCTCAAATAAAATAAATAGCAATTAAAAAAAATAATAACCAAATCTCATAGATAAAAAATTTCAATTAAAAAAATAATATAAAAAAATAAATAACAATCAAAAGAATAAGGATTAAAGTTGATATAAAAATTAAATTAAATTAAATTCTATGGGATAAAATTTTAAAAAATCAATAAAAAATATATTTTAATAAAAAATTTAAGGACCAAATTTGATATAATCAACAAATAATAAGATATTTTTGAATTTTTCGTAACTTCTAGAAAGTGTTTTCTGCAAAAAAAAATATATATATATTTTTTCCTGCAAATCAAACTAAATTTCTCTTTTGACTAAAAATCATTTTTCATTGACCAACTTTTATAATGATAAACAAATATAAGAAAGTTTTAAAAATAATTTTTTAAAAAACCATTTTTCATAAAATTAACCATAAAAGATGTATCTCAATTGGTCAGAGCTTATGTTTGCTCCCTAAAGATCACTAGTTTGAGTCCCACAATCCTCAGGGCTATTGAAGATTTACATGATCGTTAATTTCAGGGCGCATGAGATTAGTCAAGATACGAACAAATTGGCCAGGACACCCACGTTCTAAAAACAATACAATACTTTGTTTATCAAATATTAGTAACAACTTTGTGCACCAATACTGCCATCCATTGTTTTGATAATCTATTTATTTATTTATTTATCTATTTGAAGTTTGTTTGATATTTCTGAATTTTTTACAGTCAAATACTCATATAATTTATATCGTGAGGCCTCTCTCTTCACTATACATCAATCATAAGTGAAATTAACCTTTTTTTAGGCTAATTTGATTTTACAGGTCTTCTTTTCTTTTTCTTGCATTTCATGGCTGAGTATTTGGTATTATAATAGTGATTATTTTTTAAAAATAATTTTTACTAGGAAATATATCAAAATAATCTAAAAACATAAAAATTAATATTTGATTTTTTTTAAAAAATTAACATCAACACATCAAAATAATCTAAAAATATAAAAATTAATTTTAAGTAAAAAAAAAATCAAAATTTTTAAGAAGCGCAGCTAAGCCACAAAACAAACGGCCTCTTAGAGTTTCGTTCTACAAGTAACAGATTATGAAAAAAAATACTATTTGAATTCTTTTATCACCTCAACAATTAGTTAATTAGTTAATTAATTAATTTTAAATCACTTGACATATTATAAGAAACTTTATGGTGCTTAGGAAGTAACTAGTAATTTCCTATTAGTCTCACTTTAAGATAGGTTTGGTTATTGTTCGGGACAGAAAAGATGAAGGTAGTGAAGACAAGACAAAAAAGAAGATGAATACATGATTGTGCTTGGCAGTTGATGTATAGGATAAAGTGATTATCTATGTATTTTTTTTGTTATAATAGACAAGAAATAATAAAATATAAAAAGTCAATTTTACCCTTAATATGTATTGTTGTTAAACTTATATATTTTAAAAAATAATTAGATATATATATTTTTTACTTTAGTTTATATTGAGAGTCAAAATTAATAATATTACAATAACCCTAGTTATAAAACTAAGACTGACATGACGAGCTGCCCTAGAGCCTGAACTAGTCCGAGTTTAAGAAAAAATAAAAAAATGATTGTCTCAACTTGACTCAATCAAAAACCCAGGTTAAACCGGGATAAAACAGGGGTCAAATACCCTTTGACTTTTTTGAAAAACATTTTTGGTCAAAACAAGGTTTATTTGATTAGTTATATTTTTTTGGTTAGTCAAGTGACCCTCCCGACTCGTGATTTGAACGTTGTCTCGGGTTAGTTCCCGAGTTGAGTTTTAAAACCATAATAATTAGCATTTTTATCTATATGTTGACTCAGATATATCTGTATTAACCTTCCTAGTCAACTCTCTAATTAGGTTTTAAAATTATGATAATAACAACTTCTATCCTTACATTTACTAAGGTCAAGCTAGGTTAACCCTCCTGACATGTGACCCGGACTTTATCTTGGGTCGACCCTCGAATTGGATTTTAAAACTATAATAATAATCACTTTTGTCCTTACGTTGACCCGGGTCAATGGTCAACTGAATCAGATTTTAAAATTATGATAATAACCATTTTTATTTTTATACTAATTCAGGTCAACCCGACTCATGATCTGAGCTAAGCCCCAAATCGACATCCGAATTAAATTTTAAAACTATGATAATAACTATTTTTATTCTTATATGTTTTTGTTCGCAATTTTGAAATTGAGAATTTTTTATAGGAATATTTAAGAAATAAAATATATTGTCTCTAGAGTCAAGTTCTCTTTATATCTCATGTTTTGAAAATATATAAATTCACTTTAAAATTGTCTTAGAAATAGATTTAATTTTACCTTTCCATCTCTATCTCTTCAACCAAATATATTTTTATCTCAATTATCTTTGTTCATTTTTTTCCAAAACAATAACTAAATATTGCCTAAAAAAATAGGAAGATACAAGTAGGATAAATAAATTTTAAATAAAGATATTCTTATTATTTTTGATGGGTTATGAATTTTATATTTTCTCTACTTTTTATGTTGTCTTTTTCTTTAAAGTGGATTTAATAAAATAATTAATAGAACTCCACGAGTTACTTTCTAAGCAGCATAATATTTTTTTTATCACAGGACAAGTAATTTTTGATAATCTTGTTTAATGATAATATTTTTTTAAAAAAATAAAGGTCATCATCCGATTATAATCCCTTTCCAATTGAATTGTGAAACATAAAATATGAACTTGAAGTTGTATTCTTGTTGACATGGTTAAAAATGAAAGGGAAAAAAAAGTGAATAGGAAAAAAATAGAAGAGAGAACCCCTGTTTTGCCGCTACTTTTCTTTTAGATAAAATAAAGTCATTTTCCTTCTGGGCTTAACTAGATTCGTGGCAGCTGTTATATTGCAGACCAAATCAAACTTTTTTAGAGTAAAAAAATCGCAGATGACAATAGTATTTTTAAAGAAGTAGAGAAATTCGAGAGTTAGGTAATTGATTTAATTAGATTTAATAACCTTAGTTAATTTAATAATATAATAAAAAAAATAAGCTACCACATTAAATAAATCAAACAAAACAAAATTGGTCAGAGTCAACCTGAATTAACCCTTGAAATCTGTGATCTGACATATAAGATCAGGATAACTCCATAGAAAGATGTAATAAAAAATTCAATTGTAAAAAAGAATCTAAAAAAAATCTAAGTTAACCCGAACTAATTTTTCAAACTCGTGACTCGGGTCTCAAGGTCGGAATTAATCCATAGAAGGCAAACTTAAAAATACAATGAAGCCAAATTTCCTATTAACAAAATCTCAATCAACAAAATATCAATGAATGAAATTGAAAAAGAAAGCTTCAATAAAAAAGGATTTAAAATAATATCAATAACAATTAAAAGAATAAAGACTAAATTTAACATGAAAATAAAATGAAATAAAATGTTGAAGGATGCAATTAAAAAATAAATTCAATTAAGCAATTGATTAAAATAAAAAAATAGCAATTAAAAGAAAAAATGATCAAGCTTGACATATTAAAAAAATCAATGGAAGATGGAATTGAAAGAAGATTTCAATTTTTTGAATTATTTAAAATGAAAAAATAGTAATAGAAAAACAAGGACCAAATATGAAAGAAGAACAAATTCAAGGGCTGTTTTGAAAATTTACAAGGAGATACATATAAATCAAGTAGAGAGAAAAGAAGGGGGGAAATAGAAGAAAAGGCCTTTAGCGCCAAACCAAAGGTCCATTGACCACATGCACTACTTAAGGATGGAAGGGATACTTTGAAGTTTTAAAGGCCTCTATGAAAGTAGGAGTTTGGCCATCGAACAACGCCACACGCGTCGTCCAAAGAGCATGGACAAAGCCACACGCGTCAACGTGAACAACACTCGTCGTCCACCTTTTAATATTAAATAATACTTTATATATGCTAAAATATCAAATTGTCCCTGATTCAACTTGATAACAACACAAAAACCATAATGAAAAGAAAAAAA
>Ga0325414_1002908_pt1 | contig 17673 bp, 10 predicted proteins | sample PopdelMetagenome_8_FD_206183 | JGI IMG/M metagenome (GOLD analysis project Ga0325414, IMG submission 206183) | Populus deltoides microbial communities from Bellville, Georgia, United States - Leaf-PdKOR-R3 | ecosystem: Host-associated > Plants > Phyllosphere > Phylloplane/Leaf | place: USA... | reverse complement strand
ATATATATATATAGTGTCGTCTCCTGATTCATTATTAGGAATTCAAGATGCCTCATCTTTATTACTTAGCTGCCAAACTCCATGGTGTACTTATTGATGATGTGTTATAACTTTTTTCTTGATAATTATATAATCATAGGTAATAAATGTGCAACTTTGATTGCTTAATAATGATGATGTTTTAATATTCAAAATGATTAGGTATAAGTTTTTTAGCAGTTAAATTATGACTTAATTACAAGTTCTATTATTTATTAAATTTGTAGCTTGTTATAAAAAGACTATAACTTGCAAAACAGTCTTCTTTGGTGGGATTTAGAGACCTACAAATGATAAAGTCAGTAATCTTTAAGCAAAAGGTCACAATAAATGAGAGAATGAACATTTATTCTTAAGAACAAAAATATTTGTTCTTAGTTTTATGTGATAAATATTCTAGAATTAAAAATGTATTTTTATTGAGAAAAGATATTCTGGAATTAAAAAGGTATTTCTTATTAAGAAAAGAGATTGTGAATTCTTTACCTGTATGATTATAGGGGTATTTATACTCCTAGAAACCTATATAAAAGATATTTCTTAAGGGTTTGGGAGGTCTTTCTACCATTATAACACTCATTAAGGATAAATATCCGTGACATTAGCATTAATATGGGACAAGATATCCCTGACATTAACATTAATAAGGGATGAGAGATGAATATCCATAATATTGATATTAATTCGGGATGAGAGACAAATATCCCTAATATTAATAAGAATAAGTAAATGGAGCCTTGTAGCCTAACATGGGGCCCATACTGATCCCTAGGCCTTTAGCTCTTTGTGTTTGGCATACTTCCAAGCTCACAGTCAATGGGTATGATAGCGAGCCAGACCCAAGCCCATTTAGGCTTAGCACATAGATGAGCCCAAGGACAACGAGTCTAGTAGCATGCCAAACTAATACCAATTAGGTTTGGCATGCAGCGAAGCCCAAGGTCTTTGGGTTAAGAAGGTCACTAGACCCATTGCCCAATTGGGTTTGATACGCAGCCAAGCCTAAGAATGATAGGTCAGGTAATTCACTAGACCTATATCTAATCGGGCTCGGCGCATAACGAAGACCAAGGGCACTGGGTCTAGTAGCTCGCCAAACCCCATACGGCCATACCCATTTGGGCTTTGCATGGTGCTAAGCTCAAAGGCGATGGGTTTGGCAACTTGCCAGACCCATAACCGTTTGGGCTTGGCATGTAGCTAAGCCCAAGGGTGCTGAGTTTGATAGCTTGCTATACCTCTACCCACTAGGGCGCGACATGAAGTCGAGCCTAAGGTTATTGGGCTTAAAAGCGAGCTAGATCCATGTCATATGGAGTTGGCATTTTTCCAAGCCTAGGGACTTAGGTATGAATGCAAGCCCTTCCCTTCTATCAATGAGTTATCACCCTGCTTTTGGACTTTGTAAACAAGGACATAGGTTCAAAATTCATTTTTTTTATAATACTAAAAAATGTTAATCCATCAATAGCTCTCCAAGTTTTTATGTATTTAATATGCAAAGATTTGAAGGGTTGTCAGCTTTTAATTAGATACTTTTTTCCTTCCCCCATGTGATAGACTATCCTAAATAGAATTGTTGGGATTCTTATAGTCAGGTGGTTTGCTTTAATTAAAAAAGAGTTTCTTAGGAAGAAAAATGGTGGTGTGCATTAAATGCAGTAGTTGATTAGGTTTTTGGAGATTTATAGTGACATCAAGGATTATTCATCCAACGGTTTATAAACCCTAATATCATCCTCACTCCTATTTTTTTTCTTATACTTTCATTCTTACAACTTATCTACTAAAAATGAATTATTGAAGTGACTTTGGGCGAAACTTGTTCTTAGTTGCAAAAAGAATCTCTGCTATTTTAGGTATTTCCCACCTTAAACTACTTTCTTCTTCCTTCTTGTTATTTGTTTAGAAAAAACATGGACTCTAGAAAAGCTAAATCTGATCTTAAGAGTAATGATGTTGCTTATTCTGATTGTGAAGTTAGCTTTTAATAAGAAATTGGGGGAAGCAGTAGAGGACAAGGGTTCATTAGACTGGGCCCTAGGACTAGAAGGAGTGGAACTCCAGCTTGTACCTCTAGAAGGGAAGAAGGTAGTTTTAAACCTCAGAGAAGTCCCTATCCCATTGCCTCTAAGGAACTTTGGGAGGGGGGCTACCTCAGACCTCTTAGGACACTAAGCTTTACACCTTAACTATCGAATAAGTGGCTTATATGAATGGTTGGAAGCCAATATAATATATGGCTAAACTACCTGTAAAGACTAAGAGGATTAGTCAACTGACCTTGACCACCTTCTGAGAGCGCTGTGAAATCACTCTCTTTTTATGCATGTACAAGCTGGCGGTACCCATTCCCTCTTCAAGGGGTCATAAGGGAAGCCTTTCGCTATTATAGGTTATGAATTTCTTCATGACATGTTATAATTGGATTGGTGGCGCTTATAGAGGTAATGTCATTCACTATTTTTTCACATTTGTCAACAGACCCAACAAACCTATGAAGGGGACCTTGCAGGGCAAGCTTGCCAACTTCAACAAATGTAGGGGTGGATGATAATAAGGTATAACATGATGGTTAGCCTAAAAGATAGGATGATAGAAATCTTCGGTCATGCTCATTATTGAAAACTACTCCCCTGAGGTGAGCAATAAACCTCTTCTCAGCTTGGTTGAGGAAGAAATATGTGTTATATTAGCCTAGACCTCAACAGAGTATAAGATCAATGAGATGGCCAAAGGGTATTATTAGACCCTGTTACAAAGTATGAATCTTCTTATATTTTTTTTGTGCATCTAAATATTCATCTCTAACTTTTTTTTTGTTCAAGATTAATAACTGAAAGGGAAAGAGAGTCCTTAGTAGGGTCTGTATTTAGAAGGGTGTCTTTATCCCTTGACTTATCTTGAGCTAAAACTGAAGTAAAGATGGAAAACAACCCATCAATATGGATAAGCGTTTTATCCCTACTGAGGAGATAATGAAAGGGCTTGAGCTAGAAGGGAAAATGATTCTCTCCTGGTTGGGGGTCAAATGGAGCTGACCATTCCTAAAGTGATTACGGGTGTTGTTGTCCACTTCAAGAGATGAAGGGTTTCCACCTCCTTAGAGTTTGGCATTATAGCCTCAACCTCTCTTGTTATCATATTATCAATGCTCCCATCCCCCACTTTCAATCATAGAGACCTATTCGACTGTTGGGACTTATGCCTAGGATGATATATTAAGAGCAGGATAACTCAGGCTCAATGATGCTTTTGCTGAACTCGTCTGCGATTAAGACCCTTACACTTTCCTCATTCTGAGCGAGGAGGAAAAGCGAGCCATGAAGGCTATTCTTGGAGGGAGGTTCAACCTTAGGGTTGATGGCTTAGAGATGGTAATAAGCCTGAAAAGGCTTTTGACCATTTCTTCAGACATAGCGAGAGCTCCAATTATCATTTGATCTTTGCTAAACAAATGGCTCTCCATATGAGAAAATTTAACTCTTGTTTGATCTTATTATTTTATTTTATTATTATTATCTTTAATAATTATCATTTATCTTTGTTATAATTTCATGATGTGTACCCATTGTAAGAGGTGTTGGATAACTAAGAGGAATTAAGTGAGAGAGGCCATCACTAAGTATAGGGAAGACTAGACAACTCTTCAAAAGTTGAAGACTAAGAAGGTTATAATATAGGCTAAATTGAGGGAGCTGAGGATAGTCTATGTGACACCAAAGGATGACATATAAGGTCAAGTCCTTCAGCTTAGCTCCATTGAAAACGAGCTCTGTGTAGCTCATACTAAATTAGCCTCCCTTAAGCAAGGAATGATTGAGATGAGGGCATCTCAGGAGGTTCTGAGGGTTGAGCTCCTTAAAACTAGAGAAGAAGCCACAACTCTCATACGAGGATAAAGACTTTAATGAACTCTTTTGAGAAGTTCCAGGAGATGTTTGGAGTGTCCTTTTCACTAAATAAGATGGTTGGAGATAAGATTTTCCTCGCCATGTCCAACTTGTATTTCTTCAACTTGTATAGAGGAATTCAGATGGACTTTAGTATTACTTTCCACCCAGTCTTTGTGCCTGACTTTGCTGATGTCTTCCCTATAAGGACTGCAACCGCCTAATATGGATTCTACCTCGTTGAGAAGCCTGGCCTCGATGTTTAGCTATTAGCCCCCTCACCCCTTTTGGCTTTATACATAACCCCAGTTGTAAATCCCTGACCTAAAACTGGTAAATCAATGCTAGAAATGGTAAATTTTTTTATTGAGAAATGATACATTAGAGAGAAAGTTTTGTAAATTATAATGAACATTCCCATGTGATTAGTTTAAATGTCGGATGAAATAAAAAAATAAATCAGTACGTGAAATATTAAATAACAATAAATCACGCTAGTTTCTTGATCGGGTAAAATAATGATTTGAAAGAGAAAATATTATAAATTTGAGTTATATTATTTAGAAAATAGAAGGATTTTTTTGAATAAATTAATGAAGACCTTTTGTGTGAGAAATGTTAATTTCTGGAACAAACTCGTGTACAATTGTGCGATTAGAACTAAAAGTAGTAAAGACTCCAAGGAAAACTTTATGATAATTATAAATTGGAATCTCTAAATAATTAATCTAATAACAACAATGATTTATGTAAATTATACGGTATGTGAAATTTGGATTTTCAGTGAAAAATTATTGACTATCCAGTTTCACAATGTTGAGTGCATTTCTTAATCCGATTGTTGGATCGAGCTAAACATTTACAAAACACCTTCTAACATATTGTTTTATCTTGGGTTAAAAGTTCAGGATAATCAAAATTTAGTAAAACCCCGAAGATAAATTTCAGTGTTGAGTTATTACATAAAACACTAGAAGATAAATTGTGGAACAACCAAACAAGGCCTAAGGTCTTGATGGAGAGGGGTATATGTAAAACCCTAACTAAAAAAACAAACTAAAAAAATAATGGATATAAATTAAGCCTCGTGAAATTGGGTCAATTAAAAATAAAGATAATAAATGATGAGAATATAACAAATTTAAAATGGACATTTGGACAAATATAAAACATAAAAGTTTAAGTGGGGGGAAGTTGTAACCATGAAAAGTTTGAGACAATAGTATAATGAACAAAATAGGAGCATTTAAATTGTGAATGGCATGGAAACCATTCATGGTCAACCACTTTGTTTAAGGAAAAAAAAAGGAGTTTTGTTGATTTTTACTTGATTTTCACCTTAAATTCATCAATTTAAACACTAGATAAAGGTGAGTAAAGGATCAAAAGAAGGGTTTAGGAGGAATTTGAACTAATAATTGAATATTTCTATGAGTTTTGAAGAGCATAAAGTGACTAGTTGGGAGGAAAGAATTAAAGGAAGAAGAAAACTTTTTTTCAACATCTTTTTCCTTTAAATTTCTTATGTATAAGAGGTAAGAAACATTGATTCAAGCTTGGTTTAAGTTTATCTTATGAAATAATACATTTTATTTGAAATATGGATGATATAAATTTGAAATTGATTGAATCATTTTTTAAATTGATGATATTGTGTTTGAATAATATTTATAAGCATGAAATATGTTTGGGTAATGATTTAATTGAAAGAATGGAAGAGAAAAACCCACCCCCACCATTTATTGAATTCAGCCAAGCAAGAAGTTTATGGGATTAAGATTAATTATGTAATTGTTAGGGAATTTGGGTTAATATGGATGTTTAATAGATGGATAAGATGTAAACTTGACAAAAAAAAAAAAAGAGAAAATCCCTATTTGCTTACCATGAGAATGCAACTAAGACATTGTTCAAGTGGAGGGATTTGAATTATTCCAATTATTAAGGGATTTATGTTTAAATGTATTTAGTTGAAACATTTAAGAGGTTAGAAATAGTTTAATTATGGGGAATTAAAAAGAAAACTCACCCTCACCATGAACAAAAGTTTGGCCAACCTAATGTAAAGGAATTGGATTTGTTTAACTTGGTTGATATGCAAATTAGTGTATAGTTGTGTTGGCTAGAGGTAAAATTTCTTAATAATGGATGAATTATTGAGATTTGAAGAAACTTTTGGTGTCTTTTCTTATACTTGTGTCGGCCAAAGTGTTGAGTAAGGGAAATGGAATTTGAAACATATTTCTTCATGAAAGTTATAGTTAGAGATGTTAATTTTCAAATGAGATTGACCTCATTTAATTTAGAGTTATAGAACCCCGGATATGGATAAAAAACTTAAAAAAGGTTATGCTAGATTTTTGCTCGATGATTTTGTTAGTTAACTTGTTGCTAAATTCAATTGGTAAAAGATAGAATTTAAAATATATTTCTTCATGAAAGTTATAGTTAAAGATGTTAAATTCAAAATGGGACTAAACTCATTTAATTTGGAGTTTTAGAACTCTAGATATGAGTTAGAAATTAAGGAAGGGACATACTACACCTTGCTGGATAAATTATGTATATCACAAAAAAGGATAGTTTTGGGGGCGTTAAGGGCAAAAATGAGTTTTTTTCCCTCACAAAAATTATAGTCTTATATCTTAACTTTTTAAAGAGAGATGCCATGTCTAAAACCAAATTGTAAAACTTTAATTATGATTAAAATATGAAACAACATTATTAAAGTAAAACTTGAATGATAGAAGTTATAAGAACAAAACTTGAGTATACTAGAGTATATGTGTGTGAATGAATTATAGGAAGTTTCTCTTATTAATTAGACCGAGAATACAAATTGAAAGAGAAGTTGGATTGAAATCTCATTACAATTTAACTTGTAAATAATGATCATGTTGAAAGAAATCAACTTAGATTATATTATACGAAATGAGTATCTTATAAAAAATGATATGGTAAACCTATTAATACAAGAGAGGCTGCAGAAGCTGTACAATAGCATGGAGGTGCATCTAAAGCATAGACAATAGGTATATGTTCATCACCTAACTTCTTTCTATTTAAGGAAGTGTTTTGAGTAATTATTTAATGTACAAATGAAGTATCTTTTGAACATATGTATGTGATGTGTAAATTAGTTGGATACAATGCTGAAGGCTATGCTGTTAAATATTATGTCTCCCGTAACAACGAGAGTTTTATTCATAATTGATATATAATGAAAATATGTCATATTTGTAAAAGAGGTGTAGTATAAAAATGTGTAATAATTGTAAATAATGTATATTATAGGAAAGTGAAATATATGAATGAGGTATATTATGAAGATGTGTAATATGTGAAAGTGTAGTATTTGCTTCCAACCTTATAACATATGACTTAATGAATGTTTTGTTATTTGTTGTACATAAATCCAATGCAATATATGGAAATGTGATATTATATAAATGTTATGCCTTCCAGAGAATGATTATATAAATGTTTGCCTTCAGGGAAAAAAATAATATAAAAAATAAATTGCCTTTGAGGCAGAATAATATAATTCCAAGAAATAAATTGCTTTCAGGGAGGGATAATACAAATCCAAGAAATAAATTGCTTTCAGGGCAGGATAATGGAATTCCAAGAAACAAATTGTTTTCGGGGTTGGATAATGGAATTCCAAGAATAGATTTCTTACGAGGCATGGAAATTATTATGTGAAAATATTGACCACAAGGCAAGATAAATATTATCATGTAAATATTATTATGTGAATATTGCTTATGGGGCTTGAGAATTATTATGTGAAATAATTGTTTACGAGGCAAGATAAATATTATTATGTAAATATTGCCTATGGGCAAGTAAAATATTATTATGTGAGTATTGCTTATGGGAATAGAAAATTATTATTTGAAATCATTGTTTTCGAGGTAGGATAAATATTCCTATTTGAATACTACCTACGGGGCATGCTAATTATTATATGGAATTATTGCCAATGAGGTAGGATAAATATTATTATGTGAATATTTTTTACGGGGCAAGATAAATATTATTATTACCAATGAGGTATTATTATGAGTATAATAACAATAATTTAATGCATATAAAGAAGAAAAAAAGAGCTTATCAATTGTTAAAGAGACTATATTAAGTTGGAAATTTATTATGGATTTGATATACTTATAGATAAGATTAAAAATGTTATGTGTTTCATATATTTTTGTTGAGTATTAGTGACTCTCTCTCTCTCTATATATATATATGTGTGTGTGTGTGTGTGTGTTTGTTTGTTAAGATTTTTATGATACTATGTGTTTTCAAGTATCTTCCTTTGAAGTTTCCAATTCTTAATAAAGTGATAGTGAGCTACATAGCTTTTCTTATTGGAAAAGTCCTTTTAAAGTCTGATAATGTTTTGTAATTAAATTAAAATTTAATATCGTATCATTATAATTATGGATTTAAATGATGGATGGTGAGATTGAGATTACCTTTATTGTATTGTAATAAAACATTACCTGTTAGATGAATATTAAATTACAAGGTTATTGTACTAGGAAGACCAAGTCCATCCTCTAGAGAGTGGTGCTATTGCATTAGGGAGACCTCTGGTCGATCTCTTAAAGAGTGGTGTTATTATACTATAGAGACTAAGTTCATCTCTTGGATAGTGGTGCTATTGCACTAGAAAGACCAAGTTCATCCCTTGAAGAGTGTTGTTATTACACTAGGGAGACTCATGGTCAATTCCTTGGAAAGTGGTGCTATTTCACTAGAAAAACCTCAAGTCCATCCCTTGGAGAGTGTTAGACTTCATTGCACTTCTTCAAAAAAATCATGGAAGAATTACATTATTATTCAAGTTGTTCATAATACATTTTTAAGTTATCAAAATGCCAAGTGTGAGGAAGAGTCTTCCCATCCATATCTTGTAGGTGGTAAGTATTTTTTTTTATAACCATGACGACTCTAAACAAACCATGCCACTTTGGGACCAATTTTCCTATACTTTCTATGTTGCTCATAACTTCTAACTTTCTTAATATCAAATTCCTTAACTTGAACTTTCTATTTATGACCTTAATATTATGATACTGAGTAGTTCTATGCTAACATGATTTATTTTTAATTACTTAGGTCAGTCGAGATTCCTCTAACAAATCCAGATTGGCTCTTAGACCTTGTCCATTGTTTTCTGAAGTGTGACGAACTACCCTATAGCTTGGGCACCCAATCTCAACTAGTATCATGACCTTATTACTATAAGTGAAAAGAAAAGGGGTTTCTCCTGTAGATGTTTTCTGAGTAGTTTTGTTAGCCTACAAGATTTCATTTAGTAGTTCTGCCTACTCTGACTTAGTTTCTTTTATATTTTTCTTGATTTCATTAAGCAAGACTTTGTTAATTAGTTTAGCTTCACCATTTATCTGGGAATGTGACACTAAAGAGAACTATGGTTAACGCGAAGCCTTTAGTAATGCTCTCTCATCTTATTGTTATCAAACTATGTCCTATTGTTAGTTATTATGACTTTAGAAAGCCCAAATCAACAAATAATGTTTTTCCAGAACAAAGAAATCACTTTATTAGTGGTGATCTCTGTTAAAGCTTTTGTTTCTACCCACTTGGTGAAATAATCAACTTGCTACTAGGATAAAAAAAATTTTTGCCAGTGGCCTTAGGGAATGGACCTAGGATAACCATATCTCGTTGAGAAAAGGGTCATGAAGAGGTTATGGTGGTCATTTCCATAGAAGGTTGACAGGAGACTGAGACAAATCTCTAACATTTATCATTTCTCCTCATGAAGTTTGTGGCATCACGAAGTATGATTGGCCAATAGAAACCTACTCTTGTAGCTTGAGCAACAATAGCTTTAGAGCCTTTATGAAGGCCACATATTCCCTCGTGTATCTTCTTTAAACCACAAGTAATTTCTTTAGAAGATAAGCAATTTGGAAGTGGAGCTGAGATGGATATTTAATATAGAATGTTATCGATAAGGCAATACCTTGTTGCTCACTCTGTTAGGTGAAGGGCTTCATCTATGTTCAAAAACGGTTCTCCAATATTCTTCAATATTGATAGGAACAATTATAAGCTCTTCTTCATCCACACTTTGTTTTTCCAAAACCTCAACCTAAAAATTTGTATGGAGGTCTATAGAATTGGAACTTGCTAACTTGGATAGGAGATCTGTCTAGTGGTTATTGGAATACAAATGATTAAAATGTTGTTGCCTTCGATTTTCTTAGAGAGATAAGGCTAAACTTCTGAAGATACCATTGCATGGTTGGTTCTTTAGCCTTATATATTCCTTGGCATTAACCAACCACCAACTAGGAGTAGATATGAACTTAGAGAGGGTATGCATTCAAAGCCTCGACAAAGCCCGATCCTTCTAAAAGAGCTTTATACATTAATACTTTATTCGTGGTTAGAAACTCAAAACATATCGTGTATTTAGACACTTGTTCTTCATAGCTTACGAGTATTATCCCATCTCTATTTCCATCAATATTAGAAGATCCATCAACATATAATTCCCATATGAAGATCGTTATGGAGTGTTCTACTAGAGTTTTTGGTTTAATAGGGGAAATGACTATTACAGGTTGGGACTTAGATACAACCACTGACCTTTTAAAGCAACATTCAACAATGAAATCCACCAATGCTTATCCATTTATAGTTGGTATGGGTTTGTACTGAATTCCAAGCTCTCCCATTTCAATGGCCTATCTTACTAAGTGTTCGAGCATCTTTAGCTTATGGAGAATCTACCACAGAGGTTTTTCTGTTAGTATTATGACTTGGAGAGCATGGAAGTATGATTTCAATTTTCTAGAGGCACTTACCAGAGCTAGAGCCATTTTTTCCACATTTAAATATCTCATCTCAATATCATGCAGAGTTCGACTAGAGTAATAAATTGAACATTGTATTGCTTCTTCCTTTCTTACTAATATTTCATTAACTCTAAGTTCGCCACACCCATATAGAAGAAAATTATTCCATTCTCTATTGGTAGAGACAATACGTTAGGAGATGAAAGATGGACTTTAAGCTCTTTAAAAGCCTTTTGACATCTAGTGTCCACTAAAAGCTAGAAATGTTTTTTAAAGTCTTAAAAAATTATAGAGTACGCTCCCCAAAATGACCTATGAACCGGTTGAGGGCAATTAATCTTCTTGTGATATGTAAAACCTCTTTTACATAATCTTTTCCGGGTTAGGCTCTATTCCCTTACTACATACTAGGAAACTCAAAGGCTTTTCTCCTCTAATGGCAAAGACACACTTAAAAGGGTTAAGTTTATCTGATGATGGCTAAGCATATAAAAAACTTCTTCTAGGTCCATGAGATGTTGCTCAAAGGTCTTTCTTTTTACCAATATGTCATCAACTTATCCCTTCATGATCCTTCCCAGTTGCCCTAGCATTCTTAAGCCCAAAGAGCATAGATTTGTAACAAAACATTCCCTTTTTAGTTATAAAAGCTATTTTTCCTCATCATCTAGGTGTATGGAGATTTAATGATATCCAGAGCTGACATCCAATGAACTTAAGTATCAAAACTTGCGGTGGAGTCAACCAATCGATCAATATTTAGGAGAGGTTAACTATATTTTAGGCAAGCACTATTTAGATTTGTGAAGTCTATACACATTTGTTGTTGTCATTGCTTTTCTTGAGCATTATCACATTTGCTAGCCAATCAGGGTACATTACTTTCTTAATAAAGCAACAGCGAGGAGCTTATCCTTCTTTTCTATTATTGTTTTTTTTTCTTTCACCTTTAAAATCCCTCTTCTTTTGAGGGACTATAGGAACACTTGGGTCAACCTTTAACTAATGAGTGGTTATTTCAGGATTGATTCCTGACATGTTGAAGGTGCCTGTAGTGAAATTGGATCTTTGGATATGAGGAGCTCTGTTAGTTATTTCTATTATTTTAATGTCAGGGTGGAATCCATTTTGATGATTACTTTTTCATTCTTTCCTAAAATACATCCCTCAACTCTTTAACAGTTTTGGTTCTCACCTTCACCCTTTCTTTCAAGAACTTTTGCTGGTTCAATGCTAGAGTTTTTTTACCCCAAAAACAAGTAGAGGTACATTACCTGAGGCCACCTGCCTTCCTCTTATTATGGCTGCTTTCTTCTGAGTATATTTGTTATTTTAATAAATATACAAACTAGTGTAGTTGAGCTATTATCTTAATATTTATGTTAGATATGATAACTTTATTATTAGAAATTTATTTTAATAAACATATATGAAAATAGGGTTCACTTATTTTTGGATCAAGACTTTATTGCAAATTACTCTCTAATGAAACTACTTGAACATAGAAACATTAACTTGTTAAAAAAACAAAACAAAGTGAATGAAATATTAATTTCAAATAACCCTTGGTTGGTATATTTTATGAACCTAAATTCAATCCTAAAACCCTTCTCCCACATTGATATAGTTTATATAGTGGGAAATTAAATACTCAAAATTAGGCTTATAGACCATCAAAGCTTATAGAAGAGAGAAGTTATAGGCTAAGTTGGTTTAGGGCTTAAGCCACATGGGCGAGCTTACTCGACTTAACTTAGTCAATAAGCACAAGCTCAAGTACGGATTTGAGTTTGGTTTTATTATAAAATAATTTTAGACTATAAATATTATTCTTTTTTAGTTAGCATATGAACAATCTGTTTGGACAATTATCTTCCTTTACCTAAACAATATTTTATTTAAGGGAAAAATGTTTATTTTAAAAGCAAAAAATTATCAGGGTATTTCTTATTATGGGTAATGAAAGCTAATAAATAATGGAAATTAATTATGGTAATTATTAGAATTAATTGTTTATAGTTTTTGGTTTCGAGTTTCAGTATAAAAAGGGGTTAAAGAGAGGGTGTTTTTCCAACTTTCTTTACCTTTATTTTTTTGTCTCAATTTCTTTCTACTCTAGAGTTTAGGTTCTGGTATTTTATAGAGAGTTATTAAGTCTATTTTTTCTAAGATCATGGACCTTGAATAGGAGTGCAACTAATTAAGGTGATGTTATTGAAATTCTAAAATGATGATTGCATTCATTCCATTTGTATCAAGTGACGAGCACTAAACGCTTAAGAACAAAAAATTTGATCCTTGACAACAACATGATTTGCATCTATTACATAATCTAAGTGCTTCAACACATAAATGTTCATATCATTCTTTTTAAAATATTATATGTGCAATTTATTTATTCATGATTTGTCATCAGTAGTTTTAATCTTTATGCTTGTCAAGTTATTCTACAATCTATGTTTATAAAATTAATATAATCAAAAGTTCTTTAGTTTTATATTCATGCTATTTACTTCTAGTTAAACTAAAAATCATCATATTAACCGAACAAAAGCCAACAATATCAAGGCTTTAGTTTTTTATTTAGTTTAATGTATATTGTTCTTTAGTTTTGTATTTTATGTGTTTATTAGTAATTTGCTCAATTTTGTTATAAGTTAGGATTTAATCAGTTTTTTAATTGGCATGCAATTTTATTTTTTGATACAACCATATTTACATGTTATATAAGAAATTGGACTTAACAATTAATTATGATTAATCCCAAAAAATTTATTAAGATTTTAATATTTTAACTTTTAATTATTAAATATTTTGGTTTAATGTTTGTGATTAATTATTATAAATTTATTTGGATTTTTTTTCTTGTGACAAGTCAAATTTTAATAAAGAGATATTGGGAATTGTATATAGAAAATATTATAAAAACAATTATTTTAATCAAGTGATGATTACTTTAACCAATGTTACATTAATAAGTATTACTTCGATAGGAAGGATTTTATCATTATTTTCTATGATACACGTTAAGAAACTTGAAAAGTTCAATGAATTGAATTTTAAGACGTGGCAACAAGAGATAATATTCTATCTTACCACCTTAAACTTGGTAAATTCTATACAGCTGAAGATGTTAGTATAAAAAATTCTTTGTTAAAAAATTTATAGACTTAAATATGACCGATTCAAGGATTGTGATAAGCTAAGTTCAAGAGTTTAAACTTATTTTGCATTATATTCATGTTGAATGAATTATTCTAAGTGAATCCTTCGAAGTGGCAACAATTATTGAGAAATTATCATTGTCTTTGAAAGACTTCAAGAATTGCCTTAAGCATAAGCATAATGAGATAGGAGTTGAAGAACTTATTCTAAGATTGAGGATACAAGATGATAATAAGTTCAAAAAAAGATCAAACTCTTTCAGTATGGCTTCCAAAGCAAATATAGTTGAACAGGTGGTATAAAACCACAAGAAAAAAAAAGTTTGATATAAAAAGAAATGGAATTGCCAAAAAAATTCAAAAAAAAGTGTTTTATCTATAATAAGGTTGGATATCAAGCTATGAATTATAAAAAGAAAAAAAAAGACTACTCAAGCTAATGTCACTAAGGTTAATAACCTCATACATAAAGTGTTACTAATGAACTTGTCTGTTGTTATCTCTAAAGTAAAACTAATCAACAATCATTAGTAATTATGGGTTCTTATACTAGTATAATAAAACATGTATAAGCCAAGAAGAAGATATTAAATAATTATATATGAAGAATTCATCAACTTGAAAGGTACTAGGTATTAGAAAGGTTATACTAAAAATGATTTTTAGAAAGCTTCTTATTCTTAATAGGTGTTTCAAGTTGTTGACTTTAAGAACTTGGTGTCTGATCTATTATTGAGCAAAAAAAGTTTTAAGATGTTCTTTGAGAATGACAATTTTATACTCACTAAAATTATGATGTTTGTAAAAAAGTGGTGTCTTTATGATGATGTCGTCAAAATGAATGTAATGATTATTGTAAGATGAGATTAACAACAACAACAATATTTTTTATTCTTATTAATTTGAGTATTGTGATATATGTCATAATAAGTTATATGTCATAATAAGCTATAGCACGTGAGTTGTAATTCTATATAAAGGTTAATTAATCTTGAATTATTATCAACTATGATTTTTTAGAAAAATCAATTGTGTGAAGTTTGTGTAAAATCAAAATTCACAAAGTTTTTTTTTTCAAACAATTAAAGAAAAATGTGATTATTTCACTCTAACATTGGTGGTTTAAAATTTGTGTAAACTAGAGTTAGGAAAGTATATTATTTTACTTTTATAAATGATTACATAAGGTATTGTTATACCTATTTAATTAAAAGCAAAGATAAAGCCCTATAAATGTTTAACCATTAAACGAATGAAGTTAAAAATCAACTTAACAAGATGATAAATGTAATAAGAAGTGATAGAGATGGAGAATATGAAGCACCTTTTAGTGAATTTGTTTTCCAAGACATTGTTATCCAATAAATTATTGCTTCTTATTCACACTAACAAAATGAAATTGTAGAATGGAAGAACAAGACTGTAAAAGAACTAATAAATGTCACGTCAATAAGTTGAGAACATCTTAGAACTTATAGGGGGTATAATCTTGAATTTGAATTATATACTTAACAAAAGACCTCATAAGAAGTTAAATAAGACATCATATATTTTGTGAAATGAAGGAGATCTTTTATATATATATATATATAAATAACTCCATGTATAGAAGTGTTTTGTAAAAGTGGTAATAATTGATCCTAAAATGGTCAAGATAGAACCTAAAATTATGGATTGCATCTCCTAAAATAAACCTCGAAGCTACTCCTATATAATGTTCTATTGATGTAGATAGAAGCACAGATAAAAAGATAAGGGGACATAAAGATAAACTATTTGGCTAAAATGGGGTTATCCCATGTGAACCTAAAGTTGTAGTTTTATTCCTAAAATTAAAGTATAATGAGTTCTGCCTTCCTAAGAGATTTACAAGTCTTTAAATAGGTATGAAACCAGCCTTAACAAGGAAGGAACATAAAAATCCTGGAAAAATGAAAAACTAATGGAAAATCCAAAAATAACATATAATCTAGCAAAATCAAGGAAAATAACAAAATTGGCTCAAATAACGTTTTTGAAGCCTAATTTAGGGTTTTATATAACTCATATAGTTAAAGCAAGCTAGGTTTCTATAAAACTAGGCCTTGAGAATCTCTTGGAAAAAATTGAGTTTGGGTCTTTTCTTATGACTAGCTCTATCCTGGTAGTCTATAAATACATATGTTAGGCTATCTATGTGATCCATTAATGGCAAACCCCTATTTAACTAAGTCAAATCCTCACCTGATTGCTTAGAACCTTCACTTTTTACTAGTCTAGCAACATCGCTTGTCCTAAAGCTCCTATTAAAAAGAAGTGCTTAATAGTGAGTCCATTATGCAAAATCATACTTGGTAGCTAGTAGACCTTCCACTTGGAAGTAAATTATTAGGCTATAAATGAATCTTTAAGAGGAAGATGAAAGTTAATTGTATTATTGAAAGATATAAAACAAGACTTATTGTTAAAGAATTTGAATAAAAAGAAGGTATGCATTATTTTGACATATATTTAATAGTATCAATAATAACTCTCAAACAAAAGTTAATAACTATCATAACCATTAACAACTTGAAATACATAAAATGGATGTGGAGACAACTTTCTTAAATGGTAACTTTAACAAAAAGACTTATAGGAAATAACCCTAGGGGCTTGATGTCAAAAGCTTTGAAAACAAAAGTCTATAAGCTTGTAAAATCATTATACGGTTTAAAACAAGCACTTAAACAATGATATAAAAAAATTGACAAGATTATGTTAGCAAATGAATTTATAATCAACAAAGTTGATAAATATGTTTATATTAAAAATATAGATAAATGTTATGTCATTATAGGTTTCTATATGGATGAGATGTCAATTTTAGACAATAATGATTATATGATCAAGTCTACCGAAAAAATATTAACTGATAAGTTTGATATGAAAGATCTAGGTGCCGCAAATGTCATATTAAGAATAAAGATTTCTAGGATATTTGATGGATTGGTATTGTTCTAATTTTATTATATTGAGAAAATTCTCAAAATATTTTTAAAGGTTACAATAACACCATCAAAATATCAATGATATAAGTGTATATTTGTCCAGAAACATAGGTGAAGGAGTAAACCATTTGGAATATTCTCATATAATTAAAATTTTGATATATGTTATGAATTACTAAAAGACTAGACATTGCATATGCAGTAGATTTAGAAATAAATAGTGTACTAAAATATTTGAAGTAGATCTTGGATTATGAATTACACCATAATAATTGTCTAATGGTACTATAAGGTTAAATTAGATATCTGATACTATCAAAATTCAGTAGTAGATATGTCTTCACACTCGGTGTAGCAACCATGACATGGAAATCCTCTAAGAAAACATGTATTGGAAGATATATGATGAAATTTCTTGAGTTTATAATCAGAGTTTATTGCTCTTGATAAAACTTGAGTGGAAGCTAAATAATTTTAAAATTTCTTAAAGGATATTTCATGTTGGCCTAAGTTAGTAGTAGCAATTTGAGTCTATTGCGATAGTCAAAAAGTAATTGAAAGAGCATAAATATAATATTATTAATCATTTACTTTTTAATGATATTATTTCCGTTGAATATGTTAAGTCAAAAAAAAATTACAGATCAACTCACTAAAGATTTAACGATAGAACTTATGTATAGTTTACCAAGTCAAATATAGCATAATACTTATATGAATGATCCTTTATATGAGTGGAAATGTGGTCATGTTTTTTTAAATTATGAAA
>Ga0325414_1002907_pt1 | contig 17675 bp, 9 predicted proteins | sample PopdelMetagenome_8_FD_206183 | JGI IMG/M metagenome (GOLD analysis project Ga0325414, IMG submission 206183) | Populus deltoides microbial communities from Bellville, Georgia, United States - Leaf-PdKOR-R3 | ecosystem: Host-associated > Plants > Phyllosphere > Phylloplane/Leaf | place: USA... | reverse complement strand
TGTATTGTGTTAATTCAGATACCAGACTATCAAATGCTTAAATGTTAACAAATGAACGATTAGCTTCAGCTAAAGGCATCTGAAGAGATGACCTTGAACATTGAAATACCTTATCATGAACGTTGCCGTATTGTGTTAATTCAGATATCAGATTGCCAAATGCTTAAATGTTGACAAATGATTGATTAGCTTTGGCTAATGGCATCCGAAGGGATGACCGGGATAAATGATTGATTAGCTTCGGCTAATGGCATCCGAATGGATGACCGGGACAAACGAATGATTAGCTTCGGCTAATGGCATCCGAAGGGATGACCGGGACAAATGATTGATTAGCTTCGGCGATAAACGATTGATTAGCTTCGGCTAATGACATCCAAATGGATGATCGGGACAAACAAATGATTAGCTTCGGCTAATGGCATCCGAAGGGATGACCGGGACAAATGATTGATTAGCTTCGACTAATGACATCCGAATTGATGACCGGGAAAAATGAATGATTAGCTTTGGTTAATGGCATCTGAAGGTATGACCGAGACAAACGATTGATTAGCTTCGGCTAATGGCATCCAAAGGGATGGCCAGGACAAACGGTTGATTAGTTTTGGCTGATGGAATTCGAATGGGATGGCCGGGGTGAGTGAATAGTTAACCTCGACAAATGATGTCTTAAAAGAATGACCGGATTTAAGATTATAGTTGATTGCAAGAATTGGTGTATATATATATACTGCAAGTTATGTATACTAAGAACATGAAGGAACTACAAATGTCACGCTTCAAACATGAGATAATGTTAATGCTTCGTTAAACTGCCAGACCATTTTCTTATTGTTGTTGTTATTATTATTATTATTATTATTAAGTAATTGCATTCTTGTAAATGTTTTGTACTGTAGTAGGGACGTCATACCAACAAGGTGCCTAGGAAACCCGATACATGGGAACCTACTTTTGCAAGGAATCATGTAGTTGCATTCTAAATCATGATGTATTTTATATGAATCAATGTACTGAATGTATAACTATTATTAGATCCTTTTAGATTAAATTCGTGATGACTATTTGTAGGATAGAATACAAACTCATGACTATGCATGTATATTTTAAATGCGAACTTCTAATCATGCAAACATAATATTATAAGTTTATATAAGATTCACTTTTAAATGAAATGTTGATTGTTGTTGATGTATGGATTATATATTGATGATGTGAAGGGAAAATGTTCGCCAATTATCGACACGATGTGTGTCAAGTACAAAAAAAAAATTTTACTGTTGTTTTGGGCTTGTAAAAGCCGTGCTGTTACAAAAGTAACATGAATTAGGTTGAATTTTGTTGAGTTTTGTATTGACTTGAATGTTTGGATAAATTGTCTAATTTAAAGGTTTTGTATAAAGTGATTGAAATTATCTATTAATTCATGCAATTAGGGTTGATTTCACCTATAAATAACATGCGTTCAATAAGCTTGGTTAATTTAAATATATAATTATAAAAAAGGAGATGACAATAAAAAACCCCCCAAAAATGACAATTACTGATAATAAAAATAAACATTTGCCAATATTATGTAAAGATATCCTCTAAATATTCTTAAAAGGTCTCAACGGTCTTATTTGATAGTAAATAAAAAATTAGATGAGAATGAGATAACCTCATAAAAAGAGAGAAAAAAAATATGAAGCTTAATTACTAGCAAATCAAATGTTGAAGGACGAATTAAAAATAAAAACAATTTTAAAAGATAAAAAAAAAAAACTAACTCGAGTCAGTATGCTAAATTTATGACTTGGTTGTGACATCAGGATAACCTCATACAAAAAAAAAAATACAACAATAAAATGAAAAAACTTGAAAAAACCAATAAAAAAACATTAAAAAAAGGCTAAGTTGACTTGACTAACCTGCAGCCCGAGATATGAAATCAAGATAATCCAATAGAAAAGAAAGTGATAAAAATCATGAAGCTAAAGGTCTAATAACTTAAAGTCGAATGATGAAAAAAAAATCAATTAAAAAATAACCTAAAAAAGAAAATCAAATCAAGCTTACCTTCAAAACTCATGACTTAGGTCATGAAATTACTGGATTTAAAGATTTTGTATGAATTAGTTAAAATTAATTATGAAATCATGCAATTAGGGCTAGTTTCACGCAATTAAGCATGAAAATAACATGAATTAGTTTGAATTTTGTTGAGTTTTGTGTTGAATTGAATGTTTGGATAAATTGCCTAATTTAAGGGTTTTGTATGAAGCGGTTGAAATTAGCTATTAATTCATGCAATTTGGGTTGATTTCACCTATAAATAACATGAGTTCATTAAGCTTGGTTAATTTAAGTATATAATTACAAAAAAAAGGCAATGACAATTAAAAAAACCCAAAAAATGACAATTATTAATAAAATAATAAACATTTGCCAATATTATGTATAGATATCCTCTAAATATTCTTAAAAGGTCTCAACGGTCTTATTTGATGATAAATAAAAAAATAAATGAGAACAGAATAACCTTATAAAGAGAGAGAAATAATATCAAGCTTAATTACTAGCAAATTAAATGTTAAAGGAAGAATTAAAAAACACCAATTTTAAAAGAGAAAAAAAACTAACTTGAGTCAGTATGCTAAATTTATGGCCTGGTTGTGACATCGGGATAACCTCATAAAAATATAGAGCAATAAAATGAAAAAAATGAAAAAAAAACCAATAAAAAAACATTAGAAAAGCCTGAATTAACTTGACTAACTTGCTGCTCGAGATATGAAATCAAGATAACCTAATAGAAAAGAAAGTGATAAAAATCATGAAGCTAAAGGCCTAATAACTTAAAGTCGAATGATGAAAATAAAAAAAAATTAATTTAAAAAAATAACCTAAAAAAGGAAGTCAAATCGAGTTTACCTTCGAAACTCATTACCTAGGTCATGGAATTACTAGATTTAAACATTTTGTATGAGTTAGTTAAAATTAACTATAAAAGCATGCAATTAGGGCTGGTTTCACGCAATTAAGCATGAAAATAACATGACTTTTGTTGAGTTTTGTGTTGACTTGAACGTTTGGATAAATTGCCTAATTTAAGGGTTTTGTATGAAGTGGATGAAATTAGCTATTAATTCATGCAATTAAGGTTGATTTCACCTATAAATAACATGAGTTCAATAAGCTTGGTTAATTTAAATATATAATTACAAAAGAAGGCAACGTCAATTAAAAAAAACCCAAAAAATGACAATTACTAATAAAAAAATAAACATTTGCCAATATTACGTAAAGATATCCTATAAATATTCTTAAAAGGTCTCAACGGTCTTATTTGATCGTAAACAAAAAATTAAATGAGAACGAGATAACCTCATAAAGAGAGAAAAAAAATGAAGCTTAATTACTAGTAAATCAAACGCTGAAGGACAAATTAAAAATAAAAACAATTTTAAAAGAGAAAAAAAACTAACTCAAGTCAGTATGCTAAATTTTGGTTGTGACATTGGGATAACCTCATAAAAAAATAGAACAATAAAATGAAAAAACTGGAAAAAATCAATAGAAAAACATTAGAAAACGCGCGAGTTAACTTGACTAACCTGCAGCTCGAGATATAAAATCAAGATAACCCATAAAAAAAAGTGATAAAAAGCATAAAGTTAAAGGCATAATAACTTAAAGTCGAATGATGAAAATAAAAAAAAATCAATTAAAAAAAGAACCTAAAATAGAACGTCAAATCTAGCTTACTTTCAAAACTCATGACCTGGATCATGAAACCAAATCTATTACTTAAATTAAATGAGATAAAACAATGAGGGTGCAATTAAAAAATAAAATTAATTAAGAAAAGGATAAAAAAACAAAAAAATAGCAATTAAAAGAAAAAGGACCAAGTTGAATACAAAAATTAAATAAAATAAAATGTTGAGGGACAAATTGAAAAAACAATAAATCAAGAAAATGATAAAAAAAAACCTAGAAAATAGCAATAAAAAGAATAAGGACCAAATTAGATACCAGAATTAAATGAAATAAAATTTTGAGGGACTAAATTGAAAACAAATCAATTAAAAAAATATTATAGAGAAAAAAATAGCATTCAAAAGAATGAAGAAAAAATTGATACAAATACAAACTGACAAGATTTATTTGATCTTTGAAAGGGCTTACACAAAATTTGATGCGAGGAGAAAGAAAATATAAAAGAAAAGAAAAAAGTCAATCGAAACCCAATAACTACTCCACCGTACACAAACGTCTAACCACCGGGAAGAGGATGGAGTGACACTTCCAATATTATCACTAAAGATGACGTTTGATTGCCTAGAGGCGCCGCGTGTGCCACCCAAAAAGCGTGGGATCCTCCCACTTGTTGGCGCATGTTTAGTATATGCCAGTTATTTTTAATTTTTTAATTATTTTTATATTTGTTAAAAGATTTAATTGCCCTCATTAAAATTGATTATAACTAAAAAAATCATTAGAAGAATTCAAAAATGCACCTAGACATCATTTTTTTTTTTTTTGCTTTGAAGAGTTTATCCAAAACATGTCAACCAAGGGTTCTTTTAAGATCAGTTTCTCATTTACTCATAATTTGTTTAAATCATATTAATATTTTATATTAAAAAGCTTATATTGGAGATTAAATTTTAATAAAGTTTTAACCAAAAAAGTGAGTGGACTCCTCTTTTATTTGGCCTTACATGTGCCCATTAACTATGTTTTAATAAATTTTCTAACAATCCACAACGTAAATGAAAATTGTCTGACCAGTTTGAAAATGACACGAAGATTTATTCAGGGATACTAATTTGGTAGATTACTATATGATAGGAGGTAGCTTTTGGCTTTGAACATTTCTTAATGAAATACTATTAGTTTTAATCATCTAAATAGTGAATACGATGTCTTTAACTACTCAACTTTAATTTTGTGTAAACTAAGACGATAGTATTCACATAGTTCTCTACCTAGATATTTCTTTTGGTTATCACTGTTATGTTCATTTTATCTCTAAACAACTCTTGATTCATGAGTCCTTTAGAGAATTTAGCCTTTACCGAAAATCTAAAGAAAACGACTATATTTCTCACTCGTATAGGTGATCTTTCATTAAAAGTATTATGCTATATTCTACTTGGTGTACCAAGATAAGAAGATCATTAAGAGAACAACTCACCATTTATCACACTACTGCTAGCACTTATTTCATCATAAAAATAAGAAGAAAATAATAGTTTTCTAGTGTTATTAATAATGTTATATGACTTAGTTTTTCATTTGAACCTAGATATTGGGATCTCCAATTGATTAAGTATGGTCATCATCATTAATCTCTTTCATCTTAAAACCATTCCCCTCCATTAATTATATATAAGTTCTCTCGAAAAATCTTTTGTTAGTGAATCCGCATTATTTTTCTTTGACTTTATGTACTAAATGGAAATAATGTCATTCAAGAGTAAGTATTTAATGTTATTATGTTTACAATATATATATATAGACGTACCATTATACATAATACTTTACGTCTTTTTAATTGTTGATTGACTATCGTGATAGACACAAATAGCTGACACTAGTTTTGGGTAACATGGAATATCCTTTAAGAAAGCTTGAATCCATATGGCTTCTTCTCCAACTTTATTAAGAGCAATAAACTCTAATTCCATCATGAAAATTGCGATACACTTTGTTTAGAGGATTTCCTTAATATAACAACTCTACTAAGTATAAAGACATATCCAATTTTGGATTTTAAATCCTTAGTGTTGGATATGCAATTAATATCAATATACACTTCTAGTAGCATTAGGTAGCTAATAAGTGTAGCCTACAGTTCAAGGTGTATCTCAAATATCTTAGTACCCTTTTTATTGTCTTTCAATGATTCATACTTGGATTACTTATAAATCTACTTAGTTTACTAACCGAGTAAGCAATATCAAGCCTTGTGCAATTCATAATGTATATATAGCTTCCAGTTATTCGAGAATATTCTAATTGGATTATTCTCCTACCTCTATTCTTGGACATATGTGTTATTTTAGGATTAAAACAACAAAAACACATGAAGGGGAGTGAATTATGTGTCTAATAATAATAATAAATATTGCAATTAACTCATAATAAACTAACAATATAATTAAAGTACTTAAAGTAAATAGTATAAGGATAGAAATCACAAATTTGATTTACAAACTTGATTTTTAATGTGGTTCGACAAGCTTACATCCATACCTCAAGCACCAAACTGGTGTTGAGTATTGTATTCTTTACTAATCTAAGCCAAAGATTATAATGTCCTTGATGAATCCTCACCAAACCCTCACTTGAAGAAATACCTTCTTCAAGATTTTGTTTTATCTTAGTGATGTACCTTACCAATTACCAAGATTTTTTCACTTAAACTCTTGAAGGATTACAATTGTTCGAAATGTAACAACACTCTCTCAAAGAGTAGATAATACAATTAAAGCTTATATCTCTATAGCTCACTCAATAACACTTAGAATATATAAAGGTGTTGAAGTGTAGTGAGTGTGAGAATTTATACTCTTGTGCAAGAATATAAATGTTTTAATGCACAAATATGAGTATGATTTAAGATTGATGATTTGAAGTTATTTTTGCTCTTAAAATAGCCTATATATATATTATTCAATTAGACAAGCTATTTATATATCTAGCAAAAACTAGTCATTATTATTTCTTTGATAACTAAAATGGTCAACTAGTTCAGATTGATTAAGTCAATCAGTCAATCGATTCTTGTAGATTCTTAAGTATTCGTTCTTGATGAATAAGTAATTGAATAGTTCAATTTAAAATCCAGTTTTAACAGTTTTAAGATTGATGAATCTTGAACCGACTAAATGCATATTAATCCTATTATACATGCAATATGAAGATTATGAATTCATTTTAATTTATGCTATCAAGTAAGATATAAGTATTTACATAATAAGCACTAAAATAAATCCTTAATAAGTCTTCACTTGCTTTGTAATTTGGACCTTTTGGTTTATTTCTTCATTTAATTCTTCATGCTTGTTGATGATATTCATATAAACCTATTTAAATTTAATATCAACCAAGCATATTATTATTCTATTTTTGTTTAATTATTATCATCAAAATATACAAATATTAATATGTGACCTAAGGTCAACAATCTCTCCTTTTTTTTATGATGACAATTAATGTATACATATAAATATAAAAGGATGAATCTCCCCCTATATTTTGCAGTATAGTCCCTTGAAGACTTTAACAATTACCAATAATATTTTCATAAATGTTTCTTCCTCTTAATCATATAATCATGTTTTATATTTGTTATCATAATTTTTCCAATTCTCTCCCCATTTGTCATCAATGATAAATCATAAGCAATAGAGAAATAAAATATAAAAAAATGTCAAAATATTCAAGATGTAATATCCATTACAATTAGGGAAAGAAAATACAAAAACATAAAAAAAAAGAAGATAAAATCATGAAAATGTGAAAATGCTCTTGATACAATCACCTAGGATGGTGGATATCGAGAGAGTAGATTTACTATTATAGTCTTGATATCCTGTAAGTCGCCAGCCATATGCTTTTGATTAGTTATGACATGAGCGTGAGAGTCTCGTAGATAGCTCGCATCCATTTTTAATATGGGCTATATGAGTTTTCATCCTAAATCTTCATGAACTAGGATCATCATCTTCAAATAAAGAAGTTGTAGATGATGTCTCAAACATATCAGCAAACTCATTATCATCACCGACATTTTATTCTTTGACTTCATCATGCTTTTCTTCAACATGAGCACCAACCTGGTCTTTAAAAACTCAAGCATTGTTGTCAGTAAGTACATATCCCATTTTGTTAAGGGTTCTAGAGTTTATTTCCATTGCCTTTGAATGTGGGTTCTTGTCTGTATCAGTGAGCAAAATCTCAAAATACTTAAGAATTATGGTGAGAGACTGATCATAGGGCAAAGACTTTTGTTTTTTTTTTTTTATCATATGCCATGATTAGATTTTTCATCATCATATAAGGCAAGTTAATTTGATGACCTTTAATCATGCAGTCAATCAGGAACATATTCATTAAGGTTACTTCATCACAATGCCTTTTCTTTAGCAATATGTTATGTACAATGATTCGGTGAATAAACCTAGGCCATAAGAGCAAATCCTAGCTCTTAATCTTAATACCTGGAGCAAAGTTCAATCGACTAGTATGTTGTGCTACGACTTCATCATACACAAAATCACCTATTATTGGTATAATTTTAACCTCAAATACTCTGGTCCTTCATTGCTTATACCCAAAATATTACCTAAGCTTTTACAATCAAATTCAATATGCTTATTTTACAAATGACTGACTATCTTAGGCTTTATATTGATATGCATGTTTACAAATAACATTCTAACAAGCTTGAGATATGTGGGTTTTTTCAAATGAAAAAGTTTATGCCAATTTACATAATCAAAGATTGTATCAATCCCAAAATCACTTTGAGAAAAATTAGGATTCTTTACCTATTTTCTTTTTGATTTTGCATCTCTAGTATGTTTCTTAGTTGTCATCGAGCTTGAATCTCCAATAAATTAACTCCAATTGAGTTTGTTTGGTAGCATTTAACTGATTTAAGAGTGGGGTTTTGGTTTAGGGTTAGATTTCTTTAATTTTATAGACTCTATCACTACTAGAAAATGATAGCAATATTAATATTGTCGAGCAACCGGTTGATTGATTCCATTGAGTTAGTTAAATCAATCGACTGATTTGACCTTAACCTATAAATTTTCTAATTTTCTCTTTTGATCCTTCTTATACACTTAAAAAGGGGGGCATTTTCATGTAAAAATTAAGTCCAAAAATGAAAGAGGTAGAGGGGTTAAAATCTAAAATTTTAAGCAGTGGCCAATCTATATGTGCTCTGTCTGAACCGATTGATCGGTTCCCATAGAATTCAGATTTTTTTGTATTTTTTTTAGGTATGTTTTATGAGTCCAAATATACCCAAACTTATAGACTAAAAAAATTAAACCTAACTGAAACCTTAAAATGTTACTATTCATATGGTAGCAAATACCCTGTTTTAATCGGCCAGTCGGTTGAATTGGTATGACGAATCGATTGACCAATTCATCCTAAAGCTACACTAATAATGATTTTTGCAGCATAACAGATTTTCATGATAAGGGGTATACATTTTATCACTCAAATATATCTAATTTATTTCCAATAATGTATATATATAAAGATAAAACCTTAAATGTCATTAGCATGAATGCCTAAATTCCTTTTTATTAATGTTTTGTGTACAAACTCAAGTAAAATATCGCTCTTCATCATATGATCTATTAGGAAGTGATGTCTCATATTAATATGTTTTGTATATTAGTGTTGCATATGATTCTTAGACTGACTTATTGCACTAGTGTTATCACACTTAATAGTTATATGATAAAAAATAAGTCCAAAGTCTTCTAAGATTTGCTTCATCCATAAGTTTTATACATATCTATTAGCTTTTATATATTTTGCTTTAGTTGTAGATAGGGCTACTAAATTTTGTTTTTTACTTACCTAAGAAACTAGTGATTTTTCTAGAAAATAACATGTTCCACTAGTACTTGTTTTTATACACCTTACACCTAGCAAAATTAGCGTTTAAATAGCTAATCAAACCCAACTCGTTTTCTTTTGGATACCACAATCCTAAATCAATTGTACCCTACAACTATCAAAAAATTCATTTTACAACACTAACATGGGATTCTTTAGGACATGCTTAAAAACATACACATAGACAAACACTAAACATAATATTAGGTCTACTTGCAATTAAATATAATAGTGAACCAATCATATCTTGATATTTAGTGATGTATATGTTCTTACCATTTTCATGCAGATGAAGTTTGGTTGATGTTCTCATGGGCGTGTCGGCTTATTTGACATGTTTCATCCCAAATCTCTTTAATAGATCATTGATGTATTTGTTTTGGTTGATGAAGATACCATCTCTTGTTTGCTTAATTTGCAACCTAAGAAAGAAGTTTAATTCTCTCATCAAACTCATTTTGAATTTGTTTTGCATGCATTTTGCAAATTCTTTACAAAGATATTTGTTAGTAGCACTGAATATAATATCATCAACATATATTTATATAAGTAAGATATCTTTACCTTTTTCTATTTGTGAAAAGGGTGATGTCAATTTGCCAATGTTGAAATCATTATCAATAAGAAAAGATTTTAATATATCATACCATGTTTTTGGTATTTGTTTTAAACCATATAAAACCTTTTTGAGTTTGAAAACATGATCAGGAAAATAAAAGTTTTCAAAACCTTGAGGTTTCTTAACATATACCTCTTTTATGATATAACCATTTAAAAATGCATTTTTAACATTCATTTGAAAAGGTATAAAATTAGCATGACATGCAAAAGCTAAAAGCATTCCTATTGATTCTAGTCTAGCCAGGGGTGCAAAAGTTTCTTCATAATCAATACCTTCTTCTTGATTATAACCTTTAACAACTAGTCTAACTTTGTTTCTTACTATAGTCCATGCTCATCAACTTTGTTTCTAAAAACTTATTTTGTTCATATAATGGATTGATTATTAGGTCTAAGAACTGGTTCCCAGACATCATTCCTTTCAAATTGATTTAGCTCATCTTGCATGACAAAAATCTAATATACATCATTTTCGACTTCTAGAAAGGATTTAGGTTTTATATGAGAAACAAAAACACAATGCACTAATGTTTCTAAGAGATGCTCTAATTTTAGTACCTTTAAATGGATTACCAATAATTAACTCGAGAGGATGAGAGTTTATATATCTTAACTTTTTTTTGCGGAAAAAACAAGTTACCATATCTTGGTGATTGCTTGTGCTTAGTTGGTCTTTATCCATTTCTTCATTGTTAGCCTTCATAGGGGTCTTATCAATAAGACTCAAATGTTAAACACTTTCGTTAATATCATCTAAAATCTTAATAATTTTGTCATTTTGAGTTTCCTCAAATATGACGTATATGGATTTCTCAAGAAAAAATATTCTATTATTATATCTCTAGAAGCCTTGCTAGAGGAGGAATAACCAAGAAAAATAATAATATCGGATTTTGAATTGAACTTATACAAATTATCTTTAGTGTTAAGAATAAAATATTTTGAACAAAAAACCTTAAAATACAAGATGTTGGGTTTTCTACCTCTCTAAAGCTCATAAGAAGTCTTTTTCAACTCCGGACTTAAGGAAACAGGATTTAAAACATAGCAAGATGTGTTTATGACTTTCGCTTAAAAGCATTTAGGTGTAACAAATTCATTTAATATTGTTCTTACTATTTTTTAAAAAGACTGCATTTTCCTTTCCACAACCCCATTTTATTGGGGAGTTCTAGGTGTTAAGAAGTTATGATGGTATTCTTTTTTTCATAAAACATCTCAAACAAATCACTTATAAATTCACCACCATGATTGCTCATATTTATAATTGAAAAACCTTTCATTCTCAATTTTTTTTTGAAAAATTTACAAATTCATAAATAGTTTCATCTTTTGATTTTAAAAACAAAACCCGTGTATATCTTGTAAAGTCATCCACAATCATAAACACATATCTATTACCACTTATATTTCTAGCTCTAGTTAGTCCAAATAAATCTATGTGTAACAATTCTAAAAGTCTTTCAGAAGAAATATGGTTCTTGCTCTTAAAACATGTTTTTACTTATTTACCTATTTGGCAAGCATCACATAACTTTTTCTTTTTGAACACAATATGAGAGGGGTCCTTTAACAAGTTTATTTTTAACAAGTTTAGAAAGAATGCCCGTGCTTATAGAACTTAGTCTTTTATGCCAAAGAAAACTACTATTAATGCTAGCAACAAGACAACTTTTTATCCTTATACATGCATGAATCTTAATCTTATAAACATTTCTTTTTCTATTACCAACAAATAAGATTTTAACATTTTCAAGGATTAAGAAATTTTTATGATCAAACATAATTTTGTAGCCTTTATCACACAATTGACTAGTACTTAGCAAATAATGTTTTAGACTATTTACAAGATATACCTTTTTTTATTGAGGGAAAGGATATACCTCCAATATTGCTAACTTCAATGATCTTTTCTTTCGAGTCTTCTCTAAAAGTGACTTTTCCATCATTAATCTTAGTAATGCTTGAAAACAATGAATTATCTCTGGTCATATGTCTTGAGCAAAAATTATCCAAGAACCATTCCTTATATTCCCTTGATCCCTACACGCACAAAATCAAGATGAGGTTTTTTTGTACCCATACCTTCCTATGTCCTTTGTGGTTAGTGGTGGTTTCTTTTGGAACCCAAGTCATATTACTAACTTTGTCCTTTTTCATAAGACATGCATAAATCAAGTGACCAATGCTTTTACAATAATTACATATTTGGTTTGGGTAATATGATTGTTTAGCTTTAATGAAGTAATTTTTTTAATACTTTTTATTCTTCTTAAGTTTGATAGCCTAAACCTCTTTTGTTGAAAACACATATTTGACTAGCAAGTATGGTTTCTAAGATCTTAGAACCTTGAGTGAATTTAGCTAGTGTAATGTTCAATCTTTTCCTTTAAAGCCTTGTTTTCCTCTTCAAGTTAATTAGTTCATCTTATCATAATCATTAACTACAATACATGCTTTCTTTTCTAAAATATCTTTCTCAACAAGTAACCACACATGGTTCTTTTTAATAAGCTATACTTGGGACCTAACTTATTGTATTCATCATACAATGTCTCAAATGCTTCATTCAATTCATTATAAGAGATGTTAGATTCATAATCTGAAGAAATTACCTGATTATCGCTTTCAATTACCATGAAACATATGTTTGCAACATGCTCTTCATCATCACTTGAGCTAGACTATGAGTCATCACTCCATGTTGCTTTCTTTGCTCGTTTGTGATAACGTTTGTTCTTCTTATTTTTAATGAGAGGGAAATCTACATTTATATGTTTGTCTTGTTGCACTTATATCATCTAAGTATTTCCTTGCTATATTCTTTCTTATTTTCATCCTTCTTGAAATTTGAAAACTTTTATTCCCTTGCTTCTTTCTTAGGAAATTTCATAATTGTCTTATGATAAGTGCAATGTCATTCTCCACTTCATCATCATCATCATCATCATCACTATCAATATGACGTATGGTTTTAGATGCCGAATTCTTCTTTGACTTCTTTTCTAGTTCTTTCTTTTTCATGGTGATTTCATGAGTTATAAGTGATCTGATGAGTTCTTCCAATTGAAGTTTGGTGAGGTTCTTAGCTTATCAGATTACTATCACCTTTGTTTCCCAAGTCTTTGGTAAAGATCTAAGAGTTTTGCTCACAATATTGGAATTAGTATAAGTCCTACCAAAAGCATCTAAATTATTAATGAAAGTTGTCATTCTAGTAAACATACTAGTTACTGATTCATTTGGAAGCATTTAAAATAACTCATATTGATGCACGTATGTCAATATTTTATTCCTTTACTTGATCTATTCCTTCATGTGTTATCTATAATGTTTGTCACATATCTCTAGAATTCTTGCATGATGTGATTTTATTGATTTCACTTCTACTCAATGGACAATACAAAGTGTTCATGGCTTTAGCATCCATAGATAACAATTTTTTATCACCATCGATATAATCACTTCTAGCTTTGGGAACTGTTATACATTTTCAATCTTAGTAGGCATGTGAGGTTCATTTTTAATAGATAGCCATGAATCATAATCAATAGATTGAAGATATATAATCATTCTAGTTTTCCAATATGTATAATCATTATCATCAAAGAAAAGTAGCCTAGAGGTTAAAGATCATCATCTTTCATTTTGAATATTAAAACCAGTGGTTGTCATTCTACTCAAAGTTTAAGCAATTTATCTAAATAAAAACTAAGTTCTGATACCAATTGTTGTTCTGTTAAGGCAATAATAACATATAAAGAGGGGTAAATTAAGTGTTTTACTAATAATAACAAATATTACAATTAACCAATAATATAATTAAAATGCTTAAAGTAAAGAATATAGGGATAGAAATCACAAACTTGGTCTTTAACGTGATTCAATAAGCCTACATCCATACCCCAAGCACCAAACCGGTCTTGAGTATTGTATTATTTACTAATCCAAGCCAAAGATTACAATGTCTTTAATGAATTCTCATCAATCCCCCTTTCACCACTTAAAGAATTACCCTCTTCAAGATTTTTCACCTTGGTGATATAGCTTAATAATGACCAAGAGTTTTTCACTTAAACTCTTGAAGGATTATAATTATTTGAAATGTAATAACACTCTCTCAAAGAATAGATAATACAATTAAAGCTTATATCTCTATAGCTCGCTCAATAGCATTTAGAATGTATGAGGGTGTTTAAATATAGTGAGTATAAGAATTTATACTCTTATGCAAGAATATGAAGGTTTTAATGCATAAAAATGAGTATGATTTAGGATTAATGATTTGAAGTTTTTTTTGCTCTTGAAATAAGTTGTATGTGATATATATTCAAATTATTCATCTAATTCTTCAATTATATATATATATATATATATATATATATATATATATATATATATATATATATATATATATATATAAACTAGTTGTTTTATAGTTGTTATTGTTCCTCTGACAACAAAAATGATAGAGCAGTTTAGATTGGTCAAGCCAATTGGTCTTCATCCCTAATGAACAAGCGATTGACTGGTTCACTTAATGTAGTCAAACAGTCGATCGGTTCATCTTAAAATCCAGGTTTAACAGTTTTAAGCCTAGTGAATCTTGAAGCGACTAAATGCATATCAATCCTATTATACATGAAATGTGAAGTACGTGAATTCATTTTAATTTGTGCTATCAAGTAAGATATAAAGATTTACATAACAAGCACTAAAATGAAACCTTAAGAACTAAGTCTTCACACGTTTTGTAACTTGAACTTGTTGATTTATTTCTTCATTTAATTCTTTATAATTGTTGATGATATTCATATAAACCTGTTTAAACTTAATCTCAACCAAGTATATTATTAGTCTATTTTCATTTAAATGTTATCATCAAAATATATAAATATTAATATGTGACCCAAAGGTCAACAAGATGTACACTTATATCAATTGATGTTTTGACAGTGCTATTATGAGGGAAAATGTGTAAAAATCTAGCAAAAACTTATAGGAAATTGTTCATGCCCTCTATTTATAGTAAATTTTGAAAGCTAAAAGATTAAAGAATTAATTTTTCATGGACCAATCCCAAGTCCAAATCTCATTTGGCAAAAAATAATCTTTTGCACCTAAGCCTAGCCTTGAGCATGAGTCAAGCCAGACCAGTTGCGCATGAGTTTAAGCCTAAAGTCCATTTTATTTGAGACATCTCCTATATGAAAGCTTGGGTGTCTTTTAAACTCAATTTTAACTTTGCAACTTCTCACTTTATAAGTACCAAATTTTTTTTTTCTTTTCTATATGGGACAGAGTTCTTTTAGAGGTTTTTAGGTTTTATCAAAACATGTCAACGAAGGGTTCTTTAAGATCAATTTCTCATTCGCCTGTAGTTTTTTTTTAAATCATGGTAATGCTCCATGTTAAAGAACTTGTGTTGAAGATTAAATCTCAACAAAGTTTTAACCCAAAAAATGAATGGACTCAATTTTTAATTTGGTCTCAAAGGTGCTTATTATTAACCATGTTTAAAAAACTTTTCCAACACCTTTCATCATATTTAACAACATTTTCACATACAAAATTTACCAACACGATGACCATACTTTAAATTCTAGATATGAAAATTATTTATTTATCTTATCCCTCAAATAACTTAAAATGACACTCCATAAGCATTGTTAAGTTTAGTGTCATTGTCATTAGTCATGTGATATTATTATCACCCATTCATATATAATTTATTTGTTTTTACCATTTAGTAAATACTATATGAGAATTGATCTAATGTGATCTGGTTGATTTGGTGGTCCAAAGACAACTCGGACGATGATATTCATTAAAAGAAATCCAGATAACATCTTTTTTAAAATATTGGTTAGATCAACTCAGTTTAACTTGTCAAATCCGTTACTTAGATCACGAGACTCTAGTAACCCTAAAGAAAGCAAATAATTTTTTTTATTAAACACAATTCTCAATCAACCCAATGAAGAAAGATAAAATTAAAAATAAAATTCAACTAAAACAATGAGCCAAGTCAACTCGTGTTAACCTGCTAAACCTAAATCAAGAGACCGAGATAACCTTATAGAAAGCAAATCGAAACAAATTATGAAGCTTACTATCCAATCAACCCAATGTTTAAGGATGATATTTATATAAAAAAAAAGACAAAAAAAAACCACCTTAGTCAAGTATTGAACAAACCCGTGACTCGAGTCATGAGACCAGGATAATCTTATAGAACACAAACTAAAAAAAATATGAAATCTAATTCTCAATCAACCAAATATTGAAGAATGAAGTTTAAAAAAGTTCAACTAAAAAAAAACAAAAAACCCGAGTCAATCAGCCTAACCTGCGATTCAGGTCATAAGACCGTGATAACCTCATAAAAAATAAAAAAAAATAAATCTCAATTCTCAATCAATCCAATGTTGAAGGATTAAATTAAAAAAATCAAATTAAGAAGGAAAAAAAAAAAAAGATGATCCGAGTCCACCTTGGTTAGCCTGTTAAACCCAAGTCAAGAGATCAGGATAACTCCATAAAAACTAAATAAAAAAAAAGCTATAAAGTCTAATTCCCAATCAACCCAATATTGAAGGATGAAATTGAAAAAAAATATTCAATTAAAAAAAGACAAAAAAAATAACTCGATTCAACCTAACTAATCCATAAAAATCTTGAATCAAGTTATGAGACCGTGATAACCCTATAAAAAGAAAATCACAAAACAATTATAAAGCCCAATTCCCGATCAATCCAATATTGGAGGATGAAGTTGAGAAAAAAAAACTAATTAAAAAATGACAAAAAAGTGATCTGAGTTAACATAGTTAATCTGCAAAATTCACAACCCGGGTCATTAGATCGGGATAAATCTATAAAAAAACAAATTGAAATAAATTATAAAAATTTAATAATCAATAAATCTAATGTTGGAGGATAAAATTAAAAAAATAAAAATAAAACCTCAAAAATTTTAAGGAAAGCTTAGCATTTTACTGTTTATTGATATTGTTTTTCCTAACATCTTCATGACATAATATGTTGACTTCCTAAAATTTTACACTAGTCATTTCTGGCAATGTATTTGGATGTCTAAAATGTATTGAAATTGATGATTATCTCCAGCATACTTTAGGCACAATAATTTGATGATTTTACTAGGATCGATGGTGTGTTGAGAAGGGTAGTGTTGCTTGTATATGAATTTATGCCTTATATGAAGGATGTGAACCTGAAAAGGCTGGGACGATGGGATCCTTGGCTCCCAAGGATCTTCATTCTGGGACAGTGAAATGATATATGAACTGGTTTGAGTTGCACCGAAGAGGCCTACCTCTTTCAAATCCTCGATGATGAGCTGAGCCTATTGCCATGGCGCATCCACTTACCGTCTTCAATCAACTGATTAATTA
>Ga0325414_1002905_pt1 | contig 17676 bp, 7 predicted proteins | sample PopdelMetagenome_8_FD_206183 | JGI IMG/M metagenome (GOLD analysis project Ga0325414, IMG submission 206183) | Populus deltoides microbial communities from Bellville, Georgia, United States - Leaf-PdKOR-R3 | ecosystem: Host-associated > Plants > Phyllosphere > Phylloplane/Leaf | place: USA... | reverse complement strand
ATATACAATATATATATTTTTATATATATATATATATATATATATATATATATATATAGAGAGAGAGAGAGAGAGAGAGAGAGCTTAGGTTGTACGGTGCTTTTTGATTAGTCTTCGAAAGGCATTTTGTTCAACCGATTGTTTTGCAAGCCCATCAATCTTTAATTGCTCAACCGCTTTGGATATAATTGTAAGCTTATTACATGACTTTTTAATCTATTTTTCACGCTTTTTACCATTAATTCTCACCTTTGCCTTTTTTCATTACATGTTTCTTTTTTCTTTTTAATTAGGAATGTCTCTTTCTAATTTCCTTCTGCCTTAATTTTTGTTCAACGTTTCCTACACGATTCCTCTTATTATAGTATGCTTTTAGCTTTTTTCTATTTAATTTTTTTTTTATTTTGTTGTGCATGTTGATTATCCTCCATTGTTTCTACTTATTTTCTGTTTTTTTTTCATAGTTTTGAAACCCAGCCCGGCCCGGCGGGTCAATCCGGGATCCAGCCGACCCGAGTTGAAAAAAAATAGAAAAATTCATGGCTCGGCCGACCTGGCGACCCGGTTGACCCGACAAAACTCGGTTAAAAACCTGGTTGCAACTCGTTGACTTTTTTTTACTAAAATGACGCCGTTTTGAATTTTTTTAAATTGACCCGGTGACCCGGTCAAAATCCGGTGACTCGTTCAAAACTCTGAACCCAGGCCTTGAACAGGGCCGGGTTTAAAAACTATATTTATTTTTATTGTTGCAGCCTATCTTTTCTTGCCTTTTCCTAATTATTACCTATTACTCCTCTCAAACATATCTTTGTTCTAGTGTTTCACCCCTTCTTCTTTGTTTGTCTTCAATATTCTTTATTTTTTTTTTTTGTCACTTTATCCCTTTTAATGATGCCAAATTTCAATTGCTTTTGCACCTTTCAGTCTACCATCATCTTTACTATTTTTCAGACTCTTGCCTATGTTGTTCAACATTGTGTTCAAAGCACTGACCAAGGCTCTTTCTTATCAAGGTTGATGATACTATCAAATAATTGGTATTTTGTTTTCTAGTATAAAAATTTCAAAATAATAAATAAATCGACAAGATCAGAGTTGATTTATATAATAAAAAAAATAGAGTTAAAAAGATCTAAAAGATGTGATATTAATGTAAATATTTAACAAAGATAAAATAATTTTCATGGTTAGAGGATCCTAATGATATTTCAAATAAATATATTCCAAACTCTTTCTATTACTGAACTGGAAACCACATACAAAAAAGGTCATAATCGGATAATTTATCATTAATGACTCATTTAGGTTATTAATATGATCATATTAATTATGTCTAATTACTTTATTTGAGTAATGTCTAGAACACTTGTAAATGTTTTTCAAGTATTCATGGTGCTAATTTATATCAACAACAAATTAAGATCTTTTTATAAATAAACACATCGATTCTCCCTGCAGTAGGTTACGAAAGAATCAAGTATTTGTGGTGCTAACAATTGTACACCATGAATCAAGACTCATAATTTAACAATGAGAATATTAAGATTGATTAAGATAACAATTGTAACACATGTTAATAACAAACTTTCTTGAATTTAAATATTAAAGTCCCTGTAATGTTTGTACTATACTTATTCTTACACTATTAGTGTAATTTTTTTACTTTAACAAAAATAAACTTAACTAAACATTATTAAGAACAAAAACATAAATAAACAAGATAAAAACATAATTATAATATAAATTAACTAAGTATAGTAAAGAAAATGATAAGCATAATAAAACATGAAATAAAGCTTGAGTATTATAAAAATACAAATAAAGAAAGCAAAATCATGGATCTTGATTTGAAAATCAAGACGTCTAAATATATGACAAATGCCTCCTTTTATAGGCTAAAATATAAAACTATTAATATTGTGGCTAACTATTGATTTGGTGGCTTGATAGATGTTATTGATAACATCAGAATGTAAACAAATAGTCTTTATGAAAATTGTAGATATTTGTTTAAGCTTTCTAACCCAAAAGGAATGGGTTTATTTGAACTTCTAGTAAAGGAGTTATTGATACTTCAAGTGCAAAATGATGATATAAAACCTTGATAAAAATGCACTTTTAAGTACTAATCAGAATCTTTGAACACAAACCATTTGTGTCTATACTACCTTACTTGAGATAGAGGACCACATTATGTATTCTACTATAGTAGCTTGCCACTACACCTGATGATATTCAAACTATTATCATCCTAACTGGAACATCTAGTTGCTAATAGTTCACACATTAACTATCCCTAGGAGTTTGAAGGCTCTCCAACTCTTTAGGGACCAATTCGCCTCAAGAATTTCTTACATACTTCTCGTGTGTCAAGAGTATGTGTTGCGTTACTCTGTGTAAACTCTTTAGCTAGTTGACTCATTTGCTTCAATATTATTGATGCTTTTACGTTCTGAAACTCTCATCTGAAGTACATTTTTCTTCAGACTTAACCTTCCTTATATACATGATTTAACAATTCACTTTTTTTTTATGAACTAGATTTAACATCATAATAGTTTTAAGAGAAAATAACCATGTGTCCTTTTACTTTCATTCTTTTTATGAATTGTTTCCCTCTATTTTAGTTTATAACTAGATTTGTGTCCTGCACTATGTTGCGGGCTGTAACATTTTTTTTTGTATAGGTTAAAAAATATGTTCAAGCAACACAGACATGTTTTAAAGAAGTAAAACAATACATAACTCGAGACATAGATCTGACTAAGTAAAAATAATAGGTATAGTCTAATCAGATAATAAAAGAACAGACAACAATGTTTAATGAACTAATTTAAACTAAAAGAATCATGGGAAGTTGCAAAAAAGAACAATCATCGAAACAAAAGGATAATGAAGATAAAATTCCAGCCAATCAAATGTAGAAAAAAAGAAAAAGGAAAAAAAATGACTAGACCCAACTTAAATAAGCATGTCAAATATGCAAGCCAAGTTATGCGACCAGGTTAAGCCAACGAAAAAGCAAAAAAAAAAATTCAAAGTCCAATTCTAAACAAATCAAATTTAGATGGATGAAATTGAAAAAAGAAAAACTTAATGTCGAAGGATGAAACGTAACAAATAAAAAGCAAATTGAAGAAATTCATGAAGTCCAATATCAAAAAACTTCAACCTTAAAGGATGAAATTGAAAATATAATGCTCAATCAATCTAATGTTGAAGGATGAAGTTGGAAAAACAAATATTAGTTTAAAAAATTCACCAAAGTAAATTCAACAAAAAATGACAAATAAGAAGAACCAAGATAATCCAGATCATTTTCAAACATAGTGAAAAATTCTATAAAAAGAAAAAAAATAAAAATAAAAATAACAAAGCTCAATCTGCAATTGAATAAATATTGAAGGACAAAACTGAAAAAAATAAGTTTAAAAAAGAAAAAAAAACAAATGTGGGCAAACCTTCTAAATCGCGGTTAATGTATAAAACTCGCAATTTATTAAATTCTAGACTCGAGCTCAATCAAGAAACTCAATTTCCAGCCAATTTAATGTTGAAGTATTAAATCGAGAAAAAAATCAATCTAAAAAAATTTTCAGAGTAAAAAAATAGCAATCAAAAGAAGAAGGATCGAATTTAATATGAAAAAACAACAAGGAGGATGAAATTATAAAAACAAATCTAATTTAAAAAATTATCTCAAATAAAATAAATAAAAATTAAAAAAAAACAAGGGCTAAATTTGAAAAAATAAAAACAATATAATTTAATGATATTACCAAAAAGTTGTCCATGATAATACTTAAACGTTGTGTTATTCTTATGTTTTTAATACACTAGAGATAAAATTATTATAATGTTATTTTTTCAATTAAACCTTGGTTTTTGGATTAGGCTAAGATATTATCTATAAAAACAATTATGGTAAAAAAAAATTAAAATAACAGTTAGCTCGTTAATAAGATGGAGTTTTAACTAGAAAGGTTTTTTTTTCATCTTTATTTTAAATCATTTAGATTTTTTTGGTATGTGTTCTGATTGTTTTTATTTTTTTTTAGATGAATGATATATAACAAAAACGTTATGTTCTTTTGTAGAAATTTAAAATACTATTAAGGAATGGAAGAACTCTGATAGCAAATTAGTTTGTTTCAATGAAATTTTAATTATTACTTTTTTATAAAAAAAATACTTTTGTATGATTAAATAAAAAAAAATGAAGAATCCGCTATAGCATAAGACTGAATATCTTATTCAATATATATTTATAACTTCACGACCTAGTTTTTAGTTTGTGTTAATAACTTTTTTAACATTAATTGGTTCATATAATTTTTAATTTATTTTATTGAATTTATACAAGGAAGTTTATTCAAAATTTATATATTTTTTTAGCTAAATAACATATTAACAACACTTCTATATTTTTTTTTAATTTAAAGTTTAAGAAAATTTTGATATGAGCATGTAGTGCATGGCAATCATCTGGTTTTATAACTAAATAGTGTATACATAAAAAAGTGAAATAACAATTATTTGAACTTCACTAAATGTGTGCAATATTTTATGTACTTTAATTGTGGATCGAAACCATAATTTTGCCATTTATCAAACAAGTAGAGGATTGGTGCCAAAGGAACGTTCTAAAACTTTCCTCGAGGATATTGTGCAAGTGGATGACAAAGCTTAACGTTCAAAATTCAAAGGCATGGCTTAAACTAATACTAGAGAGGCCAAGAAATTACCAAATTTCTCAGTACTTTTTTTTTGTTTTGGCTAGTTATCCATGACATGATTTCAAGAAGAGTCAAGATTTGCTGACATTCTCTAAAAACACCGTTGTATGATAAAACATTAATTATTAGCCTAATAGGTGTTTGATTTAATAAATCCTCAATGTGAGTATTTTTGTATTAAATATGCATCCATATATCTGTTTATAGAAACAATGATTGCTCACACCAACAAGGAGAAGGTTGACTAAAATCAATCATTAACAATAAAATTGTCTAGGCTTCAGGAAATCCAGGTGATGATCACCTAGTCTGCTAGGAGTCATGATCAATCGAAAGAAAATAATTGATTATATATAAGAGTCCATGTAGTCAATCGGTAGATTCATTCTTATTAAAAATCAGGAGTGGTTAACAAATTAGATCTAATTAATGTTAAAGATCAATTAGGATTCACATAGTTATCACTAAAAGGATATATGGTAGTTTAGATTGTATTAGTTCTGATTATCTATCAGAGGAAAAAAAATGAATGGATCTTGTAGGATTCCCAAGAAATTCTTCAATTTCTTCCGGAAGTAGATGATTATTCATCTCCTTCGCACCCTCCATGAATAGCCAGGACATTTAGGAATAACCAGAAAAGCATTTACGGAATCAGTCTGATTCTATCTCTGTTCGTTCTATCTAGTAGAAACAATCTATATAGTATTAGAATTAAATGCTTATGCAAAGCTCTAACACTGTATCATTATAAATATGTCATTCAATTACTGGAAGAGGTGGTCAGACATATATATGCAATTATATATCTTCAATTTATTCAAGTTACCTTTCTTTCAGTACTTACAACTTTCATTTAGTTGCTTTATTTCTTTAGCATCTTGTTTTCAATTCCTTTCTTTTTTATATATCCTTCCTCTTATGGCGTGGTGCTACTTAAGATAGATATACTTTTTTCTAAGTTCTGAAATCTTGGAACGCCCACATTTCGTTCGACTTTGCATGGCTACTACCTATCTCTTATTAGGATTTAGTTTTATATTAAAGATTCTCCTTATTAGAAGGTATAACAAGTAGTTTAATTGATCTATAAATATCTAATTAATTAACATATTGGCACATCTAATGAGATAGGATCAAATACTTGTTCAATTAATCAATAGTTATTCCATAAAAAAATATAGGTAAGCTTATCATTGCAACACCTTCTAAACAATCGATATATGTAACATATAGGGATCAGTTTCATGGTTGAGAAGAATATGATATTCCTTCATCATCACAGATCCATACGGGGCAACTAGTGTTAAATGTGCCACGAGATGATTTTTTTTCATCTAACTCGAGTCTACAATATAAAACCATATATGGACAATATATTAATGTCTTAATTTAGTCTCTCACATTCTCACCATTCCCAATGACGACATCACACTAATCATAGAAAGGTATATAGATGTATATGTGCCTCAAACACAACCTTATATGTAACCTTTTCTATGAGCTTGAAGGCATTATTAGGTGGTCACAACTAGCTATGATGAATACCAACCAGCTAACCATGGCTAATATTAAAGTGGCACCTTTTTATCAATAGTTTATTCTCTTTAACATTAATATAAGGGTCAACTAGACAAGGATAGAGAACATATTGAACTTAGGGTCAAGTCCTAGTAAGTTTTATAGTCACAAGTACTCTAGTATGGGTGTTTAGATCCATGATACTTTATATAGGGTATTATAATGTTAAAGAGCTATAATAACCACATCCAAGCCTGGTCATAGTTGCCTTTGATATACTAGTTTGTCCACAAGTATATAAACAATCGCAAGCCAATCACATGGCCTAACAACCTTATTACCAATCACAACAACCTAATATAAGGTCATTTAATATTATATGAGTTATTTTGTAATAGGAAAACACTAATCCTCTTGAGCAACAAGCCTTTACTATAATCATAAGCTAGGGAAAGGATAGACATAGTTGAAGTAGCCAACATTTGAGGAAAATAGACCTAGAAATTAGACAAACAACTAGGTCTCCATATAATCATCCATATCTAGAGTAGGTTGATAAGTTGCATCCAATTTCCAAAGATATAAAAATTGCTAATTTAAAATTGTTTTATAGGAAAGACAATTAATCTATAATGAAGCACATTGCTATATTCATTGACCAAGGTGTCCAGAATGTAACAAATCCTTTTATAAAGTTAAGAGTATTTGCTTCATCAATAACAAAAATATCATGTCGTTGGTACTTTACGTTATCACCTAACTCTATTAATAGTTAGGAAAATATAGAGACTCATTTTCACGAGCATTTCTATAAAACAGAACCAGTAGTTACATTGGATGAGTTAACCAGAATAGTCTAGGATCTAAGAATGTGTATAGAGAGTTATGCCCTCCGTTTCAAGACTCTAAGAACCAAGTGCATTATAGATATAACAAAGCAAAAGTGCATTAAACTCATTCTAGAAGGGATGCAATGAAAAATTAAGAAGAGATTTATAAAAACTAAACACTAAGAAATCTACACTCTTACAAATGACATTGCTTATTATAAAGTCTTAGCAAAATGAGTAGAAAATAAGCCATTTAGAAGAACTTACCCGATTAGCTCTTTAAATGACATGTTAAGAATTATTGAAAATCTAGCAGTAACTCATATTGGTCACAAAGCTTAAAGAAAGGTGACCAATCGAAATTGTTGTGTTAAAATACCTAAAATATCTTTTTATGTCAAAAGATATAAAGGAATCTTCAACAAACTAATATGTAGGGAGGCAAGATCATTGGCAACCATACAATCCTTGCTACAAATCAAATCAATGGGAAAAATACTCTAAGTGGCATGATTCATGGAAACCGATTGAACATACAGACAAGGATGAATAAAATGAGATCCTAGCACCAGGACATGTAGTGGCCAAAAACCTTATAGAAATGTTTCCTATTATAATTTTTTTAGTGAGAGGAAACAACATAGAAGCCAATGACTTAATTCAATTTGGATCAAGATATAATATTTTATTTTATTACCTTAATATCATCCTTATGAGGATTATTAATCGGTCAATTATTGCTGATATAAAGCAAGGGTGTAGTTATGAGTGAAATAGTACAAACTCTATGTTAAAACATCTCATAACATTTATATTGTTCGCCAAAGTATTGTTGCATCTTATACAACTAGCTAGTATAGTTTGTATAGCAATGCTGGGCCAAGTTGGGATAGATTTACTTCATATATTGATCTTCACATAATCTTCTTGAAGGATAATGTTTTTATAATACTTAAAACAAATAAATTTTATCCTTCTCAGGGAATTGTTCTTGAAGAATTGGAGATTTATGAAAAAGATGGAGAGTTATATATTAAATAAAGAACTACAACCTAGCAAGAATTATAGTAAATAGAATCAAAATATTGAGCCTAAAAGCCAAAACACCCTCATTTAAAATAAATTGATTAGATGACTTCTTAGAAATTTAAAGTATGATAGACATTTTGCTAAAATTATACTCATTTAGGCACATCATTAATAGTTGTTTCCTTTGATTTATTTTAGTAATAATATTAGAAGATGATTAATACTCAAAAGTGCATTTTCATTAAGGTTTATATCATCATATTGCACTTAAAATATCATTAAATTCTCTAACTTGAGCATGTTTTATAATAACAAGTCTGATAGCATAAGATATCTTTAATTTATGGTAAATGTTCATCTTTAATGTAGACATATATCACAATTTAAAGAATTGATTGAAGTGTTTAATTATTGAAATTACAAAGACAAAGAGAGGGCTAAGCTTAAAAAAGATATGCTGCTTCAATTCAAACTGGAACATCATTCGGTTATTGGATCATAACTAGAGATGTAGAACATGGATTTAAGTCTGGTTCATATGGATGGAAAGCTAAGACATAGGCCTAAAACTTTCATGAGAGTCCAAGATTCAAAACGGCCGTTTTCAAGTTCAAATTATAGTAACAAAAGAGAAGTCGGAATCTGTCTTGCAGCCTAGAAACTGTTCAGTATTCAGCCCATATCTCGAGTTCTAGAAGTCCAAATGAGCTCATTCTTGTTTTGTTGGAAAGCTGAGACAAATGCCTAGAACTTTCGTGAAGACTATATGTTCAAATTCTAACGTTAGTAATGATGTTTTGTTCAGACAAGAAAATAATGTTTGTCACCAAGTCAAGAGGTGGTCACCCGCTCAATAATTAGTCATCAAATCAATTGTTCTGAGTTTTAGCCTATAAAAGGAGGCATTTTCCATACATTTAGACATCTTGATTTTCAGATCAAGATCATTTTCTTACTTTCTCTCTTTGTTTTTTGTAATGTTCAAGCTTTATTTTATGTTATATTAATCTCTTGTTTATGCTTTTCATTTCCTTTACTACACTTAGTTAACTTATATCATGTTTATGTTATTATATTGTTTATTTATGTTTTTCTTCTTCATGATGTTTAGCTAAGTTAATTTTGTCAAGGTGAAAAGGGTACAATAATGGTGTAAGAATAATTATAATATAAACTTAACATGAATTTTAATGTTTGATACTAACATATTTTGTATTTGTTATCTTACTCACTTTTAATACCTTGCTTGTTAAATGGTTAGTCTAGATTTGTGTTGTACAACTCTTGGTACAACAAATACTTGGCACTTTTATAGCCTACTATATGGTATAACCGACACTTATGCTATGAAAGGAACTTGATTTGTTGTTAATATAAGTTATCACCGTGAATACCTGACCACATTTACAAGTATTGGCATTACTCAAATAAGATAATTAATAAATCATGTTAATAATTTATAATCCGATTAGAACCTCCTTTGTGTGTGGTTTCCATTTGAGTAATAAAAAACGTTTATACTATACTTATTTGAAATACCATTAGTGGATCCTCTAACCTTGACAATTGTTTTATCCTTGTTTAATCCTTTCATCAATATAACATCTCAAAAGTTCTCTTCAACTCCTTTTCATTTATTGTTTATAATTTTATATAGTTCACCTCCATGTGGTTCGACCCCGGTCTTGTCGGATTATTTATTACTTTGACACTCCTACACTTGGAATAAGACATCAATCTTTTGATCATGTCAGAAGGTAATACTTCTATTTTTATCCTAGAATTAAAGAAATATAAGAGAATTTTTTTATACCAATAATAAATATTCACATTTTAGTTTGACAAGAATAATGATTGTTAGAAGAGGAAAGGTTGAAATGGATTGTAAAGAGTGAAATCAACCACGTTTAAGAAAATTCAAATGACTAGATGAGATGATCGACCAGTCATCCAAGAGTCATAATCAACTAAAGAAATGATTTATCACAATAATAAAAGTAACTAGAAGGTTCAATCCTATTTATAATTAGGAGTTCTCAATACATTAGAATAGATTAGTATTGTAGGTTGTGGAGTTGATAAAAGTCAAATTAATGTTCTCTAACAAATAAAATTACATAACTTTACACAACAAAGCACACCCTACCCTATGCATAGTTTTTAAACCCGGCTCAGTCCAAGACCCGGGTTAACTTTTTTTAAATCAAAACGATTTTATTTTAGTAAAAAAAAAAAAAAAATTAATGACTTAATTTTTTTAAAAAGTATAATAGTAAATAATATATATACATGAAAATTATACATAGAACGGTCTCATCCATCTCTATCAACTTTGGAAGAGAAAAGGGGGGAGGAAAACGGAGAGCTTCATGTCCATCTCTATCATGGTGGGGCAACTTTTTATTTCCAAGCGTCACGGGGAAAAAAAAAAACAGTATACTTATTGGTTGGATGATCTCAAAAGTCTACTTTGCATGGATTGATGATATGATTTTCAAAGAATAGTTAAGGATCATTGAATGGTGGCCCCTCTCCAAGCCATTTGAATTGAAAAGCTAGAAGAATTAAGGATCTCACCATTACTGGCCTTCGATATCCCCACCAATTTGCCAGACAACTTTTTGTTTGAATAATAAAAGCACAGACACCTTCGGATGAGAATGGCAGAGGGCCCTTGTAAAAAACAAGTATGCATACTGCTTCCAGTTAGTGGGACAATTTTGGCAACTAATAATTCTCCTTAATTCTATGAATTATTGTACTTTTTAGTAATTTTGATTAATCAAGCATCTCCTTAATTCTATGAATTATTGTACTTTTTAGTAATTTTGATTAATCAAGCATCCGTGAATCCTTCACTATGGCTAGTTGATATATGGAAAACACTTTGGCTATTGAGAGACCTTTATATTATTCACTTAAATAATGTAATGATTTATTTTTGCTTTTACACCGTTAAAAAGCTTTACATTGAGAGCATTAAAGTCTTTTTATATGATAACAAGTTTGATAAGTTTGCTAGAGTTTTTTTTTTAAAGGCTTTATAATTTTTTTTTATTTTTCTGAACTTTTCTAATTATATAATCTGGATTACAGGTTTAATAGGATATCTTAAATTAACTCAACCCTAATTAACTTGGTTAAAGGTTTATTATGATCTTTTTTTATATTTTTTTTTCACCTCATTTTTTCACCTAAATATTATTATATTTTTATACAAGAAAATAGTCCAGCATCTGTAGTAAAGCAGAGTCACCAAGGCTAATGTCACTAAAACGATTTTCCTGGCACATACCTTTTACCTTTTAAATTACAAAGAGAGAAATGTCACTAATATGATTTTGAAGAAAGGAAAGAAATTTCCAACATAGTTTACATTGAGTTTTTATTTACAACCCTCCCCATATTCATACAAATAATCTTCTTCCACCATAGTTTTTTAGAAATTCACATTTACAATCTCACAGGTTTTTCATGTCAACGGTGATCTATTGATCTGGGTATGTGATTGGGACTTTTAGCAAATCACTAATATAAAACAATATAATATAATTTATATTGTGGAAACTATAAGGTATTTCATATTGAATAAAACAATATAATATAATAAAACAATACAATATAATATAATCACTAATATAAAACAATATAATATAATTTATATTGTGGAAACTATAAGGTATTTCATATTGAATAAATTGTATGTCTATCATAAAAAGGTGATACAGGTTATTTATACACTTTAATAGAAAACAGAATCATACTTCTAAATAAGGACATAACAATCCATTTGATTGAGGTTAAGTTAATCATATAATTATTACATTATATTTTAATATATTCTAACATCCCCACTTAAACACAAAATAAAGAAAAAACCAAAACGGAAGGGGTATTTGAATAGTGCCATGTTACCGTAGCTTTAGATGCAAATGCAATTGTGGACAACGACATTGAAATTATGATTTTATTCTCCTAATCACAAAAAAAAAAAATGATTTGATTATTAAAAATACGAGGATTTTTTGAAAACAAATATATTATTTTTTAGAGAAAAAAAAATAAACTCGAATATAAAGGTTATTTGAACCTTTTAGTTTAAAAGCATAGTAAAATAAAAAAAGACTATAACCCATCGTAAATGGACCTTTTCATATCTTTACCTTAATTAATTTTTTAATTAAAATAGGCTTAGTGGAAAAGTAGTATTTTAATTAATAAATATTATTAAATAGGAAACGTTGTTGACGCGTTGGTTGTAAGCGCTAACACATGGGAGTTGATCATATTTCTAGCAGTTTGTATGAGATTTTCTGGTGACTAACAAAATAACATTTTAATTTGTTTTTCATTTGAATCTAGTCTTTATTCTTTTTATTAATATTTGTTTTATATGAAATTATTTATAGATTTGATATTTTTTTTCAATTTCATCCACCTTTAATTTTTTTATATATGTCAAATTTGGTATAAATTCTTCTGATTGCTATTTGTTTTGTTTTTAATCATTTTTTTAATTCAATTTGTTTTTCAATTTCATCCCTCAATATTTAATTTAATTTTATTTTTATGTCTAATTTAGTCCTTATTTTTTTATTGCTATTTATTTTGCGTTGGCAAATATTTTAGATTTAAATTATTATTTTTTTTATTTCATCCTTCTTCTAACAAAAAAAGATCTAATTTGACTATTGGGGGTACTAACGTTTTTTTATACTTTATGCATAGTAAAATGATTATACTACTCTTCAGAGAAAAAAAATTGAACTCAAATATAAGGGTTGTTTGGACCTTTTAGTTTAAAAGGCATAGTAAAATAAAAAAGACTATAACCCATAGCCTAGGGGCATTTTCATAATTTCACCCTAGTTTTTTTTGTTATAATAGACTGAAGGGCAAAGTGGCATTTTAATTGGTAATAAATATTATTAAATAAAAAACATTGTCGATGCGTGGGTTGTACGTGTTAGCACATGGGTGTTGGTCATACTTCTAACTATTTAGATGACATTTCCTAGTGACTAAATAGTGGTTTCTATGGCAGCATACAAATTGTTTTGGCGACTCCTCCATTCCTAGACATCATGTATGGTTCACAACTCTGGTTTTGATAGCAAACTTAGTAGTAGATTGGTTTAGAATAATAATTTAAAGTCCGCTCTAACATTCAAACTAAATAATCATAGGAAATAAGTATAGGAAAACATTTATATTCATTATATAAACTGAAAAGAATAGATAGAACAGATCTCATAGCTTTTTTGAAATCTGAAGGTTTTTGTATCCTTTCAACCAAGAAAATTAACTTAACCTTGCATGTCCATTGAAAAACTAATGAATAGAACAAAGGAGAATATAATTTCGGGTATAGGAGAAAATGGTGGAGTTGTGTTCTTTTTTCTAGCCGCCTCCTCTCTTTCTTTTTTCTCTTTCTTTGTATTTGATAGGAAAGCCTAATCCCAACATCCCTCCAATCCGTTTGTATTCTTCCAAAAAATATAAAAATAGTCCTTTCCAAAGTAAACAATCTACATTTAAGCAAGTTGTACTTGTTTCTTCACAAAACCTGTTTGCTGACAGAATTTATAGGTTGTCTTAGAAAAATTATATCTCCCTCATATGAGCTATTTCTATTGAAATTTGGTAGGTTGATAGGTATTTGAGTCAGGAATATAAAAAAATTAAGTTTGCATCAAATGGACTTTTCTAACTCAAGATATTCGAGTCAGAAGACGAGGGTCAAAACTGACAAAATGTGAGACTTGTCTTTGGAGGTTGAAATTTCCATCCTCTTTCTTTTTTATTTTCTTGCCATATATGTATAGAAAGGTATGGATGTTAGCTTTCTATTGTCACTGGAATCACTTTATTTCAACCTTTACAACTCAAGTTCTGCATAAAATATCGATCAGATGTCAAATCTATCAATGTTTGACACAAATTGGAACATGATCTGAATTTTATCTTCAATTTACTCCTTTTTGAATCTCACATCTAAGAGTACCTTAAAAACATAAAACAAAGGTTATTAAAGGCATTTTATACATAAAACATGAACAAAATACTAGATAAATGTAGGGAAAACTATCGAATAATATAGTTGCATCAGTGGTCAAGGTCATTCGCGCGTAAACCATACATTAATTTATTTGAAAATTTCTAAAATACTTTTCTAAATATTATCACCCCAAATTTATAAACATGCTTTATATTTAGCACCAGTTCATCAATTTGTGGGTTACAAGTTCATGTTGTACCTTTTATGTTTGTCGGGTAATATTTCTCAAATTCCACCACCTATTTTTACTGAATTTAACATAAGCTCTTTCAAATTTCATTAAATCTTATACCAATACTTGTCTTTCCTCGTACATCACTTCAACTTAGTTTTTTATTCGTGTTTCTATATTTTTTATTTTCCAACCAATTTTTTATTTTTAATTTTTTAACTTTAGTACATAAACATTTTATTTCAAATTCATAAATCTATCATCATCCCTATAATCTAAATATTTACTTTACCCATTTAACATAATAATTCATTTACTAACGTTGTGGATTTTATCTAGGGTTTATAGAGTTATTGAGAGAATAATCCAAAGAATAGTGTTCAAAAAAGGAAAAAAGAAAAGGCACATGAAATCAATGATCAGAGGAGCTGGAAACAGAGGTAGAAGAAATAAGGAGCTATAAAAAAAAAGACAAGAAGGACAGAAACATCATTGCATCTACAAGGTATACACCTCTCTAATGAGGATGTGTAGCTCAATGGGCACACCCCCTCCTTTTTTTAATGCCTTTTAAACTCTTGTATGATTGTTTATTGTCTATACTCTATTATGTTTTAATTGCTAGAACTTATGTTTAAATGCATTTATTCATGTTTGAACTAATGTTATCTTAAACCTAAATGTGTGTTTTTAAGATAGCATTTAATGCATAGTTTTTTTTTTTTAAGGCTGAAACTTGATGTTAGTAATATTGTTTAAAAGGCATTTCAGCATGTTTAGATATCTAGTTTAGTGGAAAAATTAGTTTTGATTATTTTTGTTTCTCAACAAAATATGACTATATGTTGTTCTTGATGAAATGTTGGGTTCATAACACTAAGTTCATGACAATATCAATTAAAAATAGATGTTAGAATTAATAATACAATGCCTTTTGATTTTTTTATGGATTGTATGGCTAAATATTTGTTTTGTATTTCCATTTTCTTTCTTTTATGTTCTTGAGAGTTTTGGTATATCAGTACAAGCATGTTTGATTAATTGATTTAAGGCTTATTTTTGGGTTTTAAAGTAAATTCATAAGTTGAGATTTTAATTTTTCTATAAACTGATATGTTAATATGTCTTGTGTGCTTCAATCAAACTGTAGGCGCATATATGATCGTTGTATGAGTTTATCTTGCTCATCTAAGATTTACACTAGATCAATCGATCCTTAAAATTTTTTAATGTTGGGGTTTAGGGTTGAAAACCATCAAATTCAATTCATGAAATTTATAGCATGTTTTTTTTACTTTGATACATCATTTCACTTTAATCTTTCATGTTACATGGGGCAAGAATTAAAAAAAAATATGAGTAAAAGAAAAGAAAAGAGAAAGAAAAGAGAATAAAATATTGAACTATGAACATGTCTTTTTGTACTTGTGATAGAATTTCTAGTTTTTTCAAATGATTAGATTATTTATTCTTTTTTTAGTTTATTAGTTTAACTTGGGTGTCCAGGCCAGCTTACGCGTACATCGACTAATCCCACGGGCTCTGAAGTTAACAACCATGTAAGCCTCTAGTGGCCATCATATGAGCAACTATAGGGCTCGAACCTGAGATCATAGAGGAAGCAAACCTCTTGGTCCCAAGCTTTTACTACTGGGTCATCACCTAGATGGTTATAGATTATTTATTCTTGATTTGAAAAGTTTGAGTTGTTTTATGATATCTATTAAGAAGAGAATATTGACTTTTTAAATGAAAATGAAATGTGTTGCATAGTTATATATTATTCTCTTATAAAAATAATGTTAGAAAAATAAGGAAATAATGAGGATAAATGTTGAAAAATCCTTTTCCATTGCCTCCTCTCTTCTTAATTATGCCATTCTCTCTCGATAAAGATGGTGAGGGACCAAATATCAACGAAAATGCACTTTATGTATGGAGATTAAAAAAGTCACAAAATAAAACTATTACGAGGTTTCTAAAAATCAAGGAAATAAAAAAATTGTTAATAAATCTAAAGTATAATGTATATGTGTGAATAGGAAAACACATCTCTATCCTTTCTTTTTTTTTTTTTAGTTGCACGGTAAAGATATAATGAAATCAAATAATATTTTAATTTATAGTAATGATATTAAACTTCAAAGGCGAGGATATTCAAATTATTCGATAATATAATCGAGAATGAATTGTATGTTAATTATTTTTTTTTCAAAATGATATTAATAACATACACCTTGTATTAATATGCCCTATTTATTTTTGCATTTCAAAAATATATTTGAAAATATTTAATTTTTTTTAATTTTTTTCTTTGTTTTAAATTAATATTTTTTAGTGTTTTTAAATCATTTTAATGCGTTGAAGTCAAAAATAATTTTTTAAATAAAAAAAATATTATTTTAATATATTTTCAAATAAAAAACATTTTTAAAAACAAACACAATTACCCTCGTAATCTATTACAAATAACTTAATAAAAGCCATGTTTGTTTCCTGGAAAGTGGTTTCCAAACTTTCTTGTAGTTGTTTGCCATTAGAAAAGTTGGTTAACGAAAAACACTTTACAGTCAAAAGAAAATTTGGCTTGATTTTCAGGAAAGTGTTTTCCTGAAAAATTTGGGCAGAAAACACTTTCCGGAAGTTGTGAAAAATTTAGAAATGTCATATTATTTGCTGATTATATCAAATTTGGTCCTCAAACTTTTGATTGCTATATATATTTTGTTTTGAATATTTATTTTTTAATTTCATCTCTTAAAATTTAATTTTTATATTAACTTTGGTCTTCATTTTTATAATTATTATTTGCTTTTCCCTTATCATTTTCTTATTGAAATTTTTTATCTATCAAATTTGGTCCTCATTCTTTTGATTGTTTCTTATTTTATTTGAAATAATTTATGAAATATTAATTATTATTATTTTAATTTTTTCATCTTTCATTTTTATTTTATTTTTTAGATTTGATTTCTATTATTTTGATTATTATTTATTTTATTTGAGATAATTTATGAAATTATATTTTTTTTCAATTTCATCATCTTTCAAATTTTTAATTTGTAAGATTTATTTCTCATTATTTTAATAAACTTAAGAAAATAAAATATTAATAAGTTATTTTTCAGCTCATTTTTCATGATATAATCAAATATTAAAAAATATTTTTCAACTTATTTTTTATTATATTATCAAGTATCAAAAAATAATTTATTTTTTAAAAATTTATTTTTAAAAAATAATTATTTAAAAAACTTCTAATTAATAATCCTAAATTCAAATTCAGGGAATAATGAAAGCAACAAAGCTATTTAAACATGACGTTAA
>Ga0325414_1002900_pt1 | contig 17681 bp, 15 predicted proteins | sample PopdelMetagenome_8_FD_206183 | JGI IMG/M metagenome (GOLD analysis project Ga0325414, IMG submission 206183) | Populus deltoides microbial communities from Bellville, Georgia, United States - Leaf-PdKOR-R3 | ecosystem: Host-associated > Plants > Phyllosphere > Phylloplane/Leaf | place: USA... | reverse complement strand
GGGAAGGACAAACTGATGCGGGGTTACTGAAATGGAGTTGGCGATGGCATCGACTTCTTGTGCCAAGCAGAGTCCGACGCTTATGAAAGAACCAGTTATGAACTATGTTCAATATCCTGCACCTGGGGCCACATATGAGGATGTTATAGTTAGTCCTAAACTCTTTATGGAAACTTTGGAGAAGTTCCATGCTGCCATGGGAACCAAGTTCATGTAAGCTTCTTCGCATTGGTGTTTAGCATTATTTCAACTTGTGGATTTTGCGTTTTGATGGTCTACCGTATGTAATTTTGGACGCCGTGTTTATGCTGCAGGATCAAATGTATGCGCTAGTACTCTTATCATCGTTTCTTTTTCTCTGCTCTTTGTGTTCATGTTAGACGGTCCTGTTCCTATAATTTTATCAACAACAGTTTTCAAATAATGATATCAATGCTACCTGCAAATGTTGTGCCAACTTCTCCATATTTGGCAGTAGTTTACGAGCTCTATCGCAAGTCACTTTTGTTAGCAACTGTACTCATAAATTCGTTTAATCTACACAGGTCAATCATTAGAATTTTTTTTTTTTTCCATTATTGATTGTTAGTTGTAGATAATCTTAGTATAGTGTTTGTTAAAAAGTTAGTTGGGAGGTCAAGGGAGAGGAGCTAATTGCACATTTAATTTCTAATGATCAGAAAAATGTTGGTAAAAGCTTTTCATTTTTGGTAGATTTTGGATATTTTTAAAGTTGCAAAGCAAAGGTAAACACAAAAGGTTTCCTGAATCTGGCCCAATGTTTTTAAACTGACTGCAAATAGTCGAAGCATGTACTCCTCTCTTAATTAACCCAGTAAGGAAAGTTTTTAAAAATGATTGTGTTTTCAACCCGAGAGTTTATAAAGTTTCAAACTGTTGTTGCTTTAAATTAGAGTTTTCTGGTGAAGAACTGATTTATTATAGTAGTGCAGGGGAACACAAATTATAGCTTCTTAGACATGGATCTGTCCTTTCATTGCATTCCTAAATTTGAATTTCGATTGCAGGATCCCTATAATAGGGGGTAAGGAACTGAACTTGCATCGGCTTTTTGTGGAGGTAACATCTAGAGGTGGCATCGAGAAGGTAGCACTAAACTGCTTTTAGTTGTGTGGTTCTTTTTTCTTGAATAGTTTTGTTCATAAATTGTGTAAATGGACGAGTTCGGGTTAAATTCTGGCATGCACTTGGTCATGCTTCCTGAATTGATGCATGGAAAGTTTCCTGAAAGACTATTTAACTGTCATGAAACTAAAATGCCTATTGCAGACATCATATAAAATCTTGCGGATAATTTTTATAAAGCTTTGATGTGGATCATCTACAATCTATATTCCTTAAGTTTCCAAACAACTAAAAGCTTATCTGTGCATGCATGTTTCTAAAAGATATCATTGCTTCATCCTCCTTTGGATACTTAAAACTGCTTCCTGTTTCTCAAAAAAGGTTATTGCAGCTGCGATGTCAAAATGATATGTTTCCTGCACGTTGTGCTTGCATAATGTTTTTTCAAATAATGCCTTTAATTACCTGATTTTGCACAAGTCATTAGCTGGTAATATTGAATAATGAAGATGTTATATACTTGCCCTTTTTAGCTGGATCTACTCTTGGTTCTTCAGTGACTTTGACATTGACTTCTGGCTTTCTGCAAGATACAGCCATTGATAAGGTGTAACTGGTGATGCATGGTTAGAGGGCTTATTCAACTCCCTCCCACTGAACCGAACTGAAACCCTGATTGTTGCAATGCAATTTGTGGCTGTTTCAAAACTTATGTCCAAAATGATACTTTATGTCAAAGTGGAATCTAATTGCTTGTAGGAAGAAGGAAGTCTGGATTAAATTTACTTGAGATTGAATAATGATCTCTAATGAAGAAAGAGTAAATTGTTTCTAAAACATCAGCTATGCAGTCGTGCAGTTACATTGATTTGCATAATGGATTTGCAGATTATTAGAGAGAGAAGATGGAAAGAAGTGACTGGTGTTTTCAACTTTCCATCTACTGCCACAAATGCATCTTTTGTGCTGCGCAAGTACTATGGTTCCTTGCTTCAACATTATGAACAACTTTACTACTTCAAAGCGCGGAGTTGGAGCCCTGCCTCTCCTGGTCAGTGCACTGAAGAAACCCCCTGTTTCAAAACTTGATTTGGGTTGTTTATATTTCAAAACCATACAATTTTTTGCAGTTCCTTTGCAGAGTTCATCGATATCACAATGTCCCGCTCAAGTGACTGTTCAGCCGTCACCAGAATACCAAGCTGCTGCAGTCAAACAACAAACAGCAAACATTCCAGAGCTGTGTAGAGGTCTTTCTTCTGTCTTAAACCTGCTGCTCTGTCATTTTTCTCAAAGGTTTATCTAGGATTGGAATATTTTCTCACTTGTAATTTAATTGCTGATCTGCTGAAAAATTTGTCAATATATTGGATGCTATGTAGAAAAAATTGATTGAATGTTTAATAGGCTTTGAAAATGGATCCTTTCTGAATATGTGGAATGCTTCACTATTATTATTGGATGCTATGTAGAAAAAATTGAATGTTCAATAGGCTTTGAAAATGGATGCTTTCTGAATATGTGGAATGCTTCACTATTATCATGGGTAATACTTTTTTTTTTTAATTTCTGGTGGAAAATGATTCTGAAAATTTGGTTGATAAATCTGTTATTTTCTGTAAAAAAACAGAATGAAAAAAAAAAAAGAAGAAAAGGTTGCAGCAATGCATTAGATCTCTCCAGGTTTAGTTTCTTACAATTCCCTATGATTGTTTCTTTTTCCATGTCTTCTATGCTTAATTTAACCAACGGTCTATGCTGTACTATAGATTTTGGTTCAGATGCATTTGCAATCTGATTTTGCCTGCTTGTTATTTTCTTTTACATGTACCTATTTCTGAGTGATATTTTCTGAAATGTAGCTGGTTGAATTTTCTAATTAAGTGCGGTTGTCTTTCTTACTGTTGTAGCAATGCCAGGATCATCTGCAAGCACTTCAGTGATAGGGGTAATTGATGGGAAATTCGAGAGTGGGTATCTTGTTACTGTGACGGTAGGTTCAGAGAAACTCAAAGGTGTTCTTTATCAGGCGCCACAGAACCAATCATGGCAAGTGCCACAGCCTCGTAGTGTGCCTGCCAACAATAGTGGTAATACACAAGCTGTACCAGGTACACGCCGCCGGCGCCGCCGAAAGAAAAGTGAGATAAAAAGAAGGGACCCTGCTCATCCAAAACCTAATAGAAGTGGCTATAATTTCTTCTTTGCTGAGCAGCATGCAAGACTCAAACCACTTTACCCAGGGAAGGATAGAGAGATCAGTAGGATGATTGGTGAGCTATGGAACAAAATAAATGATTCCCAAAAAGCGGTAGGAAATTTTTACATCTTATGTATGATTCCATTTCCTCTGTTCCATTTCTCCTGATTAACCTTTAGAGTTCATTGATTTCTCTGCTGACCAGGTTTATCAGGATAAAGCTCTTAAAGATAAAGAAAGATATAAAATAGAAATGGAGGGTTATCGGGAGAGATTGAGAACGGGGAAAGTTATTAGTGATGCGGTTCCACTGCAGCAGTGGTTACCAGGTAAAGATACTGAGATGGTGGAAGTGAATGTTAGTACTGGAGAAACTGGAGGGGGCTCTCCTCAAAATGATAGTAGTTCTGGTGAAAGTGATTCTGAAGATAAAACTGCAGAGAAAGATTTGGACATGGAAGCATCTCCACTTGAGGGATTGGGTGCTGATTCTGGCGACATGGATGTGGAGACTTCAGCTGAGGTAACACCTTTTAAGCTACTATCTAAGAGGGAAGAAAATGTTAAAGATGAGGGGGTTGAAAAGCCTGGCAACCCAGCCACTGAAAACTCGGAGACTACTGTACAGACTCTGGAAGAAAACATACATGGCGGCAAACATTGACGTTCTCTACCATGAAGTAGGATTTACGCTTTGATCATGTAGGTTTACTTCTTTATGGTATAACTACATACGATAATTTTACCTTTTAGTTTTGTTAATTGTCCTAGAACTCGTTCCCTTTTGTTTTTCGAAGCCTGCTTGCTATGGAAGGTAGTGTTAGTCATGATGTAGGGCGGAGCAGGAACTTAATCTAACTTCTGACAGTTTTGTAGTCAGGAGAAATTTTGATGCATTTGTTGAACACTGCGGTTTCATGCAAACCTATGCTCTAATTGCATTTCCTGGATTAATATTTTATGAATGTGTGATTCGTACTCTAATTATTCAGTGAAATGTGAGGAGGTGATGTTGAGTGGAAATAGTCTGATAATCTTAAGAAATATGGCTTCTAGTGGGTTATGGCTAATCTCTTCCGTTAACTTTCGGAGCGTGTGTGATTTAACATGCCTAATAAAAATGGCTCGCATCCCATCTTGACTGTGTTCATAAATGTGACAGTGAAGTGTTGCTTTCAGAGGTTATAGAGCTGATGCATTTCCTACCGCACTCCATTCCAGAATCATGCATATCCCTTGACAGCTGTATTTCACTAATGACTGCAAATTTCTGCCTTGTAGCTTTAGCTTCGTTGAAGCTGGGAAGCATGCTTGGTAAGCTCTAGCTCATGTTCAATTTTATCCTACTTAATGCTATAACTCGAATAAATTTGTCGGTGGAAATATCGAGCATTGCTGTCAATTTTATCTAGTGGACCATCTTTTCCCATCTTGCCTTGAGTCAACTTCAGCTGCATTTGTAGCTCTGTTGCATTAAAGGATTGCATTTCCATCTCTAGGTAGAAGGGGCTGCCATTTTTGTCCAGTGGAACTCTTTTTGAGAATTTGTCCAATGGGAGGAGTTAAAACAGGGAGAAACAAAGTGCGTTCCAGGCAGCTAGCTAGGTCCCATCGCTTAAATGCCTGCTACAAGAACCAATCTGGACTGAATGTCACATTCCAAAACTACTGCAGTTGACAGAACAGCAACATGAATAAATCTGCACAGGGAAAAACTATGGCATTAGTTACCATGTAATCTTTTTATACGACAGATGTTCATAATTTTATCCAAGCCTAGACGTAATCTAAGAGGTTCCATATCTTGATAAGATATTCCTCTTGTTTTTTTTTTCTTTTATTTATTATTACAGAAACTTGTATATTTTTTTACTTGTATATCTTAAATAGATAATTATAAATTTATAAATAATTATTTCTATTTTTAGTTTTAATCTATTTTGAGAAAATATTTTTACAACGTTCTTTTAGAACTGTATTTTTTTTATATAATTATTAGATTATATGGCTTAAAATTTAGAAATCCAATAATATAAAAATCTCGAGTGGTCAAATATTTGCTCTTTTATAATTTGTACTTTGTAGGTTAAAACGGTGCAACTCTACTACCATCTTATCTTTCTTATTTAAGTTCATTGGCTGGGAGCCATTAATATCTGCAGGTTGCTGTACTGGAAACCTATAGCAAGTTGTACTAATGATCTTCGACGTCTGATTCAAGATAGCCCTTTTAGGGCAACACATAAACTTGCTAATCTTGCATAGCAGTACTTTTTCCTTGTTTTGCCCTATGAAATGAAATGTGAACTTCTGTAACTCGGTGCTTTCTGCCACTGAGAACCACACATCATGGATGTGCAATGGAGGAGGCAACTGGGTAGCGTACCTCTTCTGCTTTATGCATCAGCTATGATGTGGTTGATTAAGACTTGATAGAATAACGTACTTTTTTTCTTTTTCAAAAGATAGAGAAGAAACAGTAGACTTTTAGCTTAAAACAGATATTGTGAAGTCGTGACCTATAAAAAGCTTGAAGAACTGCCTATGGGCTATATGGTATGTGTTCATTTTGTGTTTATCCCTGTTTCCTAGTGGTGGCCAACTGTCTATTTGTTCATGTAGATGCTTACTAGTAACATACCGACATGTGATTTATCAAGTCCTCAGGCACTAGCAGCAATTGTCTCCTTAGTATTATGATAGCGTTTTGTTTTTGCCATCATGTTTTGAAATAATTATGTGTTTAGTAGGGTGATAGCGTTTTGTTTTTGTCCTTATAATTTGAAAAAAAAACTATAATGTGTAAATATCAAGGGCTGAATGAAACTTGAAAATCACTTTGATTTGTTCTATAAAACTTTTACAATGAATTTAATTTAGGCAAATTGATAGAAAATGTGGATTTTTGCTGACAGGATGCGACTTTTAAATCTATACCAGCAAGAAAACCCCAACCTCAAAGATTTTGCATCTGCAGCCGGCTCATCAAGGATTAGTGAGAAAATGGGAATTATCGAAGGAGATATATCATTCAAGTTTGAAATAATTTTGGACCTAATCTCAGAATGATTTTCATAGCTGCCCTAAGAAGTCTAAAAGGCACTTTCCTCCAACATGTCCTCACTGCCACTCCACTCAACTGCTATGTTCAAGTAAAAACAAGATAGTCCAACCATGCTATCAAGGTCCTTTAGCCCATAAGCTTTCACTTGCCGAACTTCTCTAGTCCCTGACTCGAAAATCTCCACCGTTTTCCAAGTTATAAAGACTCCATGCATTCGTCTGTCAAAGATCTTCTTATCTTTCATAAGCTCGGTTGGTTTACCTGTCTCGCTCTCTTCCAACACTCTCCTTCTCAAAATGAAGAATTTTTCGTACCTGTCCTTTCCCCCCTCTACTTCGAAAACCAAACTATCACCTCCAGTCCCTGCTATTCGAGGGAAACACAAACCTGTATCAGATAAAGCTGACTGCAGGAAAAATCCTGACTATGCACAGTGCAGGATTGAAAAGGAGCTAAAACGTGGATTAAAGGACCCTCCCATCAATTGCTCGTATGGACCTATTAGAGACAACATATTCCAATGGGAAGGGGCCATTATAGGGCCTTCGGATACACCATTCGAAGATGGCGTCTTCTTTCTTTCGATCGACTTTACTGCAGAATACCCTTTTGTCCCTCCAAGGATCAAGTTCAAAACTAAGGTATAGCCTCGTCATTTACTGCTCTATCAATCATGTCCATACGGCCTAATAGTTTTAACCTGCTTTGATTGAGAAGTTCACGTGTTGTGGCCAAAAAGGGCTCGTGGGAAGATTTCCAAAATTCATACTTGAACATTTTAGAGTCGCAGAATGATTTTGATACTCTTTACATGCCATGCCAGGTATTTCATCCAAACATCAGTCAAGATGGAACTATATGTGTGGACATTCTTGGATCCCAATGGACCCCTGCACTGACCATTGAGAATCTGTTGCTCTCCATTTGCTCATTGCTTCCAGACCCAAATCCTGAAGATCCAACAAGTCCTGTTTGCAAACTTTACAGGACTAACAGAGAGGCTTACAACAAGAAAGCAAGAAAATGGACTAAGATGTATGCTATTGGCTGAACTAGTAATCATCTCCTTTAGTTTCGCTCATTCATATTGATAATTTGTGTTGAAATGATGTAAATTCACTATGGTTCATTACGATATACTTGACTGGCTCCTTTAGCCATGGTAATTTTATATTATTTTTTATGGATAAAGATGGTATAGATCCTTGTATGTCAACGAGAATATTTTATGTAGATGCCTATGTATATTCTGTTGTATTTTCTTTAGGTTTTCTGCTTCGATGTTATGTTATGTTATGCTATGCTGAAATTTGATTTTCTGTGATGGAACCTAAGGAAATCAAGCAAAGAGGCATCCAGGCCACGGTGAAAGGATTTCAGTGAAACAGTCATTGATCAAATGGTTAGCAGGTGTACTTAACTTTGGATGTTCATGTATTACAGTGGTTATCAAACTTTGGATGTTCATGTATTACAGTGGTTATCGAGGGAGAATTGCCCACTTGCCCATAAAAAAATAAATAGAGAGTAGAACTTCTATGGAATAAGTATTAAAGTTCAGGAATTATTTATTTAGAATATTGTTATGCAAACCCAATAAAACAAAAAGCAAGAGACATGATAAAATGAAAAATGAGACATATAAAAATTTACGTGTTCACCTAAATTTAGCTATATTTATGGGCAAATATAAAAAGATTTTACCAAGTAATATAGGAATTACAACCTCTCTATTAATAAGAGAAAATTCCTCACAACTTTGTGGGATCACTTTCCTTCTTACTCTCCTCTTCTTTCTCTCTTGTGGTGCATCTTAAAGCTTGGAGGCACTGTCTATTTATAGGCAGGCATCCATGCCTTTGTCTTGCAAAAGACATGAGGCATTAATTGGTGCTGCAAGTAGCACTGAAATGGTGCCTAACATTGTTGACTTAGGCAACACTAATTAATGCCCAACTGACTTTATATTCTCCCACTTGAAGACTTTAATGATTTAATCAGGCCTTCACACTTGATCATCTATGATTCTTATATCCTTTTTATACTTGTCATCTTCATGTTGCTTACGTTTCTACTAGGCCATAAGAGGATCTGCACCATATGTACTTGTCAGTGTTGACTGGTTTGGTCAGAACATCTGTTAGGTTTTTCTTCGTGTGAATCTTCTGAAAATCCACACTTCCATCTTTCACCACTTCGCGAACAAAGTGTTACTAAACATCTATGTGTTTTGTTCTTGAATGAAACGCTGGATTCCTTGCAATAAGCAAGACACTCTGACTATTATAATACAAAGGAATCTTCTCTTATTTGTGCCCGAGCTTCTCCATAAGTTTCCTCATCCATGTTGCTTTTTTACAAACTTGTGTAGCTACCATGCACTTAGCTTCTGTTGTGGATAACGCTACAACCGTATGAAGTTTAGAGACCCAGCTGATAGCTCTTCTTGTAATTGTGAACACATAACCTGTAGTGGATTTTCTTTTCTCAAGGTCACCAACAAAATCTGAATCAACATAACCTATGACAATAGATTCTGATCCTCCATAACATAATGTGGCATCTGAGGTACCCTTAATGTATCTTAAGATCCTCTTAATAGTATTCTAATGCTCTTTACCAGGATTTGTCATGTATCGACTAACTGCTCTCACTACTTATGCAATGTCTAGTCTTGTACATATCATGGCAAACATTAAACTTATCACTACTAATGCATACAATACTCGAGATATCTTCATCCTCTCTGCTCCATTGCTATGAGACATACTTGAGGATAATTTGAAGTTAATAAGAAGTGGGGTGGAAATTGACATACAATCTTGCATGTTGAAGCGTTGCAAGATTTTCTTCAAATAATTCTTCTAAGAAAGCCAAATCTTCCCTTTACTTCTATCTCGGTGAATTTGCATCCCTAGAATCTTGTTTGTTGGTCCCAAGTCCTTCATATTAAACTCCCTAGCCAATTGTGCCTTCAATTATTCGACTCAATCTTTGTTGGGGCCTATTACCAACATGTCAACCACGTACAATAACAGAATGATGAAATCATCATCTTTTTTTAAACCTTTTGTAATACGTACAATGGTCTAAACTGAGTCTGTTGTACCCAAGACTAATTATGAAGGAATCAAATCTCTTGTACCAACACCTTAGCACTTGTTTGAGACCATATAGAGATTTGTTCAACCTGCAAACCAAGTTCTCCTTACCTGTTTCAGCAAAATCTTCTGGTTGAAGCATATAAATTTCTTATTCAAGTTCTTCATGAAGAAATGCAGTTTTTACATCTAATTGCTCTAAGTGAAGATCAAATATAGCACACATCGCCAATACTACTTTGATTGTAGTAAGTCGTACCACCAGAGAAAATATTTCATTGAAGTCTATTCTTTTTTTCTGAGCATATCTTTTCACCACAAATCTTGTACGATACTTCTCCACTTGATCATTGTCATCACACTTTATCTTGTAAACTCATTTTTTGCCAATGGCCTTCCTTTCTTATGGTAGCAGAACATGATCCCAAGTGTTATTCTTGTGTAGAGCTTCAATCTCCTCTTGCATTGCTGTCATCCACATAGATACATTTATGCTTTTTATAGCCTCATAGAAATTTGATGACTCTTTATCCTATGTTAGAAGACAGTATGCAATGTTGCTCGCCGTAACAAATTCTAAGTGTCAGGTCGGTGGTCTTCTTTCATGAGATGACTGTCGAACTTTAGGAGTTTCAGACTCTATCTATTCTTGTTCTTCATGCTCTAGTGCAGCTTCAAAAAAGTATGATTCTAAGTATTTTCTATCTAAACTGTTATAGTCTCCTTTAAAATGCTATTATTTTCTTCCATTTGCATTTTATCTTCTACAACTATGACATCTTTGCTAATGACTAATTTGTGGGTAGTGGGATCCCATAAGTGATACCTCTTCACTCCATCAGCATATCCCAAGAATATATATTTTTTGGATTTTGAATCCAGCTTGCTAATTTCTTGAGTATTGTACATCATGTACACAAGACTTCCAAATATATGCAATCGAGAATAATCAGTTGACTTCCCAGTCCATATCTCCATCGATATCTTCAACTCAATTGCAGTTGATGGAGATCAATTTATCACATAATAAGCGGTTTTGACTACTTTTGTCCAGAATGGCTTTTTAAGACCCGTAGCTTTCAACATTGCTCTTGTTCTTTTTAATAAAGCTTTATTCATCCACTATGCCGCTCTATTTTGTTGTGGAGTGTATGCTGTTGTGAACTGCCTTTTGATACCTTCATGTTGACAGATGTTTATCAAATTCATCACTAGTAGTCTGGTATATTCTTCTCCATTATCAGTCCTCCAACACTTGATCTTCTTTTCAAATTTAAGTTCTACCCACGCTTTGAAGGTTTTAAAGACTGCAAGCACATCTGCCTTTCTTTTAATTGGATACACCCAACATCTCTTGGAGAAGTCATCTATAAATGATACAAAGTATCTTTCTCCTCCCAAGGATACAACCGGTGCTTGCCAAACATCAGAGTGAATCAGGTCTAAAATGCATTTGCTCTTAGTTGTTGATGTGCCAAACTTTAACCTGTGTTGTTTACTTGTAACACGATGCGCACAAAAGGGTAAAGAAACCTTTATAAGCCCAGGAAGTAACTTCTGATCAGAGAGATTTTCAAGCTTTTCTCTAACATATGACCTGGTTTTTTATGCCACATCATCGTCTTCTCTTCTACAGGATTGGCTGATGCAATTGACGTCTTTGCCTCACAATGTGTTTCACCCATTAGCACAAACAAGTTTGCAACTATCTTTCTTGCCTTCAAAACCACGAGCGCTCCTTTGACAATTTTCATGATTCCATTGTCTATTCGAATCTTACAGCCAAGACTATTAAATTGTTCCATAGATAAAAGATTCTTCTTGAAGCCTTTTACATGTCGTACTTTTGAAATAATACGAATTGAGCCATCATACATCTTCAATTTGATGGTGCCAGTGCCAGCAATTTCTAAAGCATAATCATTACCCATAAACATTAAGCCTTTAGAGATGGGTTCATATGTCACGTTGCTCCTGAATCCATTAACCAAACCTCAACGAGCTTTTTTCTACCCTTTTTAAACCAACAATCGCTTTTGAAGTGTCATTTATACTACAGTTGTAGCATTTCACAATCTTCTTACTTCTTGATTTGGACCTCCCTTGCATTTGACTCCCACTAGAGCCACACTATATTGATCTTCCTCTTGACATCAACAACGCCTCTACTTGGTTTGAACTATTTTTGTCTTTTTTTCCGTCTATTTTCTTCTTCTAAGATAACGGCTACAACATCATCAAATGCTAAATAGTCTAAGAGGATATTATTGGTCAAATTGATAATGAGTTGATCATACGAATCAGGAATACTTTGAAGTAGATGCTCTACACGTTCATTTTCCTCTATTTGTTTACCCAACGTAGTGAATTGTGAAAATATAGTTCTTATTGTGTTGATGTGGTCAATTACCGACGTGGTTTCTGCCATTTGAAGGGTATAAAGTCTTCGATTCAAAAAAATCTTATTGTGCAAAGACTTGGACTCATACAACTTTGTCAGAGTATCCCATATCTCCTTATCCGTTTTCTTATCCGCCACACTTGATAATAATTCATCAGCTAATGCTAAATGTATGTTAGCAATATCATTGCCATTCATCTCATTTCATTTTACATTATCAATGATCTCCGCTAGCCTATCTCCAATTACTGCCAAGCAATTGTCTTTCTTTAAAACTGCCTTAATTCTTATTTTCTATAGTGAGAAATTTCTCCTCTTGAACCTCATAATCTCGTACCTTGCTGTCATTTTATTCACCGTGATCTATTCAGCTATCACCGTTTCACTAACCTGTAGTAAATACGGAAATAGTATCATGTGAATAATACTTCACTAAGTAAGTTCCTAGAAAAGATTGGAGGGGTCACAAACGGTCCCTTTAAAACTCAATCTCCTTAGACAGAACTTCATAGGCTGTAATGTTTTGAATTAAAAGAGTTAGGAAAAGGCAATAAAGCCCTTGAAGGCTTATATGTAGGAATAAATGAATGAAGGGTATTGTAGTAATTCAACAAACTTGATAAATATAAATAGAAAGAAGAAAAACAAAAGAAGAGATCTTAATATTTGAGAGAGAAGGGAGAAAGAAGAAGAAGAAGAAGAGGAGAAAAGAGAGAAATTAGAAGGGAAATAAAAAGGAGTTGAAGAAATAAATTTAAAGGTAAGATTTAGGTTGTTAAATGTATAAATGTATGTTAATTGAACTTTAATTTCAGTTTTGATGAATGTTAGGGTTTTGAAAATTTGTTTTTTGAGTTTGATTGATGAGTTAATTTGAATGTTATAGGGTTAATTGTTGTAGGTATTTGATTATTTGGTTGATTTTGAGAGATTGAATTGAAAGATGATGATTTTGAGTTATGATTTTGTTTGAATGGTGAATTTGTGTTAGAAATAAGGAAAGAACAGTGGGTTTTCTGTTGAAATTCTGGGTTGGAGGTTGAAGATGACAAAAATTCAATTTGATCCCTCAATTTGTGGAAATTACAGTTTAGTCCCCAAACTTTGGAGAATTTACATATTGGTCCTTGGAGCCTATTCCAAGATTCTGAACAGAATAAAGGATGAATTATGGGCAGAATTCTTGTATAGTTATGAAATTTTAACACTTTCAATTTAGTCCTCCAATTTGACAAAAATTACAATTTGACCCTAAAAATTTGGTAAAATTCCAGAATAGTCCCTGGAGTATAATGAGATATTCTGGAAAGAATTGAGGATTAATTGTGGTCATAATTTCAGTATAGTAATGAATTTATGACAATTTTAGTTTGGTCCTTCACTTTGACAAAAGTTACAATTTGACCCTTAAAAATAGGATAAATTATAGATTGGTTTCTAGCTGTAATATTAAATTTTACAGATTGCTTTGATGAATAATTGAGGGTTATTTAGTGAATTATTACTAATTTTATTATTTGTTTTATTATGGATTAGATTTCGGGAAAACCGTTAAATGTAGGGTTTTTAAGAAAAATAACTAGTTAGTTCAAAAACATATAGGGTTATGGAATATACCCTTAGATAAGTGTATTAAATAGGTTATATATTCTTTTGAGTCATTCTTGAATATGTCTCCTTTATATTCAGATAATCCTGATATTCTACCGGCGGGACGTCAATAGGATTTTCTTCGGTGTCTGCTTTTGAATTCTGTTTGCTTTCGAGTCAGGTGAGTGGATAATTTTTCATATGCATGAGAAATATTATAAATATTTGATTTTTTAATATGAATTGGATCATGCTTCTTGATAATATATATGTTGATTATTATCCTTCTTTTGATAAAGCATGATCAATTATTGAATCTGAATTATTGATATGAACCAGTATATATATTCCGAATTGACTTCTGAATTGATAGCTCCTCATTTGATTGATGTCATGAGTTGAGCCTTGAGATATGAATATGTCTGTTTGATTATGAACCTGTGGTATGTCAGTCAGAATATCCATGCTAACAGGGTAGTGTTAGTCTTTGTGCACATCGTATCTGAACCCTGGTTGGTCGGGGGAGTCACCAACCTGTGTGGACTAATCATCCCATAGTACGGAGCCTCATGCTCACTGCATTTTGATTTTCTGACGAGTTTTACCATATGATCTTCTTGTTATGGCTAATTTGAGAAACATTTCTAATAGAACCTAAAGCCATACTTGTATATATATTTCTCATTGTTGTATTACCTCGTGTGTGTATATTGAACGTTATCTACTCACTGAGTTGTTGAACTCACTATCTCATTATTTATCTTTTCAAGCTTCTAGCTTGATAGCAGGTCACTTTGTTGAACCTTCCGAACCTGCTCTTTTTTTGTTGTAATTTGTACCTTTCTTTTATGTCTAGTTAGTGCTCTAAAACTATGAAATTATATTAACTCTTGTATTAAGACAATGAAATTTTATTATGAAATTAGTTTGTTGTTAATGCTGCGTTAAACTCTGATTGAGTTAGGAGAAGTTTATGTGTAAGTTTGGGTTCGCATAGGTATGGAACCTTGGAGGGAAACCTTGCCTATGTGCCAGTCATCGATCCGAGAATCGGGTCGTGACATAGGCTGTATTTATTCACCGCACTGACTTTTTTTATACGCCAACAATAACGTATATGAACAGTACCATATGGATGAATAGTGTTGTATAGGTGAACGGTGTTGTAGACGTGAATAGTAACCGTATACACGAATAACTTTTGTGTGTTAACAACATCAACCCGAAGGCTCTAATACCATTGTTAGGATACTGGCATACAAAGCCGACAAGCTAAAAGGCAAGGGACATGATAAAATGAGAAATGAAACATGCAAGAATTTACGTGGTTCACCTAAATTCAGCTACATCCACGGGCAAGTATAGAAGGATTTTACTGAGTAATGTGACTCTACTAATAGGAGAACAATTGAGAATCTCTCTATTAATAGGATAAAATATCTCATCTACTCTCTTACTAATTCCTCACAACTTTGTGGGATCACTTTCCTTCTTACTCTTCTCTTCTTTCTTTTTTGTGGTGCATCTTAAGGCTTTGATGCACTGCCTATTTATAGACAAGCATCTATGCCTTTGTCTTGCAAAAGACACGAGGCATTAATTGGTGCTGCAAGTAGCACCAAATTGGTGCCTAACATTGTTGACTTAGGCAACACCAATTAATGCCCAGCTGACTTTACACTATTTTAAACTTTGAAGAGGTCGTGGCTCTCGCCTGCCCCCTAGTTCCGCCATTGTTCGGACATAAGCAAATAAAAAATTCAAATTTAAAATCTTTTGAGAGAAAGATAATACTAATACTAATTCCTTTCGTCGGAGAATATGATTTTGAGATATTATAGATATGTAGAACCTATTGAAGAGACATACAAATTAACTGAGGATCCTTATTCAGAAACAATGAGAAATCAAATATTTTTCTGACTTGTTTTCCTGTTCTCCTAACTCTTTATATACATAGATAGTTAAATATTGATAATTCTGACACACACATCTAACAATCTAGTGTAAATTTTAGAGTAAAATCCACCAAATAAACTTCAAAAGATAAGTTGCAAATAAGATGCTATAAAAATAAATTAGTAGTTATTAAATTGGGAATAGATTACTCAATACAAGATTTAAAATTTTTTAATGATAGCTAAATTCAATTATCAAATTCAATCTAAGAAATATGACTACCATTCACTACTAAAAAATTAACAGATACAAACAAAAACCACGATGAATGTTTTTCGTTGGTATATGAATTTTTTTGACCAAATATGCCTTTATAGTATCCATCAGAAAATACCGACGAAAATATATGTTGAAATATCCACTCGTTATATACCGAGGTAGTTACAATAGAAAAATAATGAATGAAAAAAAAAGATAAAAAGTATTATGACGTGTCATTTTTATAGACATAATTACCATTTAAATCAACTTGTTAAATTCATTGGTAAATTCATTTGTAATATTTAATTTATGATAATCTAGCAACAAAAACTATTTTACATTGATGGAAAGTAAAATAGAAAGGATATCACCGGCAAATTAAGTTTGTCGATATATTTCAGAGAGCATTAAAACATTTCATCTCTCAATTGCACTGTTTATTATGTTCAATACATAAGATATCATTGACAGATTAAGTCTGTTAGTATATTTCAGAGAGCATTACAACTGTTCCCTTTTCTCAGTCTTTGTTTATTGTGTTCAATACAGAGGGTTTCACTGATGAATTAAGTCTGTCAGTATATTTCAGAGAGCATTAGAATTGTTCCCTTCTCTTAATCATTGTTCGTTGTGTTCAATATAAAGGGTATTACCAACATATGAAGTCCGTCAATATATTATAAAGAGAATTGAAATTGTTCCCTTCTCCTAGGTCATTGTTTATCGTGTTCAATACAGAGGGTATGGTATCACCAATGGAAAGTCTGGTAATATTTGGCTGGTTTCTGAAAATTTTAATCAAATTGAAAATTTCAATTAGACTTTACATACGAGATTACCAATATTAAAATTTAATTTTCCAACAGGAAAGTGGTTGGTAATTATTTGGGTATGCATATGAGATTACCAACAGATTGTAGTTGTCGGTATATTCCAGAGAGCATTGGAACTGCTTACTTCTCCATGATATTGTACATTGTGTTCAATTCATATGGTCTCATCTATGGATTAAGACCGTTGATATATTCCAAAGAGCAATGAAAATGTTCACTTTTCGATGTCACTTTTAATTATTGTTCATTACATACATACTCTCCAATGAAATGAAATATCATCAGTGATATTTGGGTGGCTGTTGAATTTTTTTGATAAAATTAAAAATTTTAATTAGATATTACAAATGGAAACTCATACTGAAATATTAAAAATATTAATATTTAATGTTTTATCAATAAACTATCAATAAAACTGTTGGTAAAAAACCCCAAATTAAATATCAAAAACCCTAAAATCACCAAAGACGCGCTTCTCTCTTCCTTTGCATTTCTCTCTCTTTCTTTCTCTTCTATCACTTCTTCTGAATCCTTTTCTCCTCCACCCGTGCCAGGTATGCCCTTCTCTTCTCTTCTTATTTTCTCTTCTCATTTTTCTTTTCTTATTTTTTATTAGTCAACGTCTCTCTCCTATTTTAATGTTACTTAATTTTTTCTCTCCTGAGCTGAAATTCACAACAAAAGTAAGGTAAGAATTTTTCTATTATTTTTTTGACATTTGTTTTGCATTATTTATTTTGTAATTTTTTTGTTCTTAATAATTGTATGAAATGAATGTAATTGTTGAAATTTTTTTCATATGAGAACATTTTGTTGAATTTTAGTTTTTTATTATTATTACTTTGAATTTTTGTAAATTAAGATTCAATTGGTTTTAAATCGCTAAAACCGTTAAATTTTACAGTCGATGTTATCTTCACACAAGGAAGTTTCGAAAATGGATCAACGAATTATGCATCATGGAGATAAGTGTTGGAAAGACAGCAAAGTTAGTCTTGAATTGCTACAAAAACTTTATCCCTTTAGAGTATTAATTTTTACTTTTCTGAGGAACTTGGCCCCGCAAGTCTTCGGTCCAGGATCTGCTGCTGCTTGTTGCCTCCTTCGAAAGTTCTCCTCTTGCATATATATGGCTTTACCCTTTTTTGCCACCCATTAATCTGTCCCTTAAACGCATTTTTTCACTTCAACACGCTTCAGATTTCGGACATCAGCTAAAACTAATGTATGGTGTGAGCTTATGTTA
>Ga0325414_1002898_pt1 | contig 17681 bp, 9 predicted proteins | sample PopdelMetagenome_8_FD_206183 | JGI IMG/M metagenome (GOLD analysis project Ga0325414, IMG submission 206183) | Populus deltoides microbial communities from Bellville, Georgia, United States - Leaf-PdKOR-R3 | ecosystem: Host-associated > Plants > Phyllosphere > Phylloplane/Leaf | place: USA... | reverse complement strand
ATATATATAATTGATGACTCAGTTTTCGCTGCCAATTTTTGAATCGGCAGCGACTCAGTTTTTGTTTTTTAAAAAAATTAATTAACTTAAGGAGCTGGGAGGGAGGGGTAAAACCGGTTTTAGATAGATCAAAATAAGGATAAGAACACATCTAAACCAACCCCAAATAACCCACCTCATTTAATGGGGAGTATAAATACAAGGAGGAGAGAGAGGATGATCCATCCTCTTCCCAAAGTTGTCTCCAGCAGCTGCATGTCGTTCTTCCCTTCCTCTTTCCTAACAGAAACCTAAACCAAACCAGTAGAGAATGCTTTGTGAACATGTAAGGGAAAGATGAGACCTTGAGAGAAGAGTGGACAGCTACCTAGAGGGAAAGGGAAAAAAGGGCTGGAAAACGTGAGAGGAAGAAGAAGGAGGAGAACCAGTAGGAGAAGAGAAAGCATAGTGTCAAACCTTCCTCAAACTTAGTTAGATTCGAAAGGTATGGGTTATGAAACTCCCTTCCTCTTCTCCTTAAAACCAGATACAGAAATAAAGAAGAAAACCCTAAGAAAATTAACCTAAGACCTAAGCTGGTTGTGAAGGAAACTGAAATTAACTAGGAGGACAAGGAAACAGAAATGAAATAAGGCCAATTTCAGAACGTCTAACAAAGAAAAATGAATAAAATAGAAATAACAAATCATGGTAGAGGGCTGGCTTTAACTATGGGGTTGGCCAACATGCAATGTGTGTGTTCTGTTGGGATTTGTTGAAGGATTATGTGCTGAAATTGATGGTTTTCAATGTGTGTGTTCTGCTGGAATTTATTGAAAGATTATATGTTGTAATTGATGGTTTTCAATGTGTGTGTTCTGCTGGGATTTGTTGAAGGATTATATGCTGAAATTGAAGGTTTCAATGTGTGTGTTATGCTGGAACTTAGTGACAGTATGTATATATGCTGGGGTTGTTGCACCATGTGTGGTGTGTGTTCATGTCGAATTGTGTGTTGTGCAGCGAATTTGTGATTTGCTGCCGAAACTGTGTCAACTGCAGCGAATTAGCATTCACTACTGAAACTGAGTTGTCTGCAGCGAATTTGTGATTCGCTGCCGAAACTGAATCTTCTGCAGCGAATTAGTATTCGCTGCCGAAATGTGTGTTGTGCAGCGAAATTGTGATTCGCTGCCGAAACTGTGTCGGCTGCAGCGAGTTAGCATTCGCTGCTGAAACTGTGTGTTGTGCAGCAAAATTGTGATTCGCTGCTGAAACTGTGTTGGCTGCAGTGAATTAACATTCGCTACCGAAACTAAGTTGTCTGCAACGAATTTGTGATTCGCTGCCGAAACTGAGTCTTCTGCACCGAATTAGCATTCGCTGCCGAATTGTGTGTTGTGCAATGAAATTGTGATTCACTGCCGAAACTGTGTCGGCTGCAGCGAATTAGCATTCGCTGCCGAATTGTGCGTTCTGCAGCGAATTTGTGATTCGCTGCCGAAACTGTGTCGGCTGCAGCGAATTAGCATTCGCTGCCGAATTGTGTGTTCTGTAGCGAATTTGTGATTCGCTGCCGAAACTGTGTTGTCTGGTGCGAATTAACAATTCACTGCCGAGTGGCGTGTTCTACAGCAAACTTGCGATTCACTGCACAAGTGGAATTGTCTGCAGCAAATCGCTGTCAAAGTTGAGTTGGCTGCAGCGAAATTGTGATTCGCTACCGAAACTAAGTTGTCTGCTACGAGTTAGCATTTGTTGCTGAAATTGTGGCGCCAGCAGCGAAACAGTTTTCGGTGCCGAATTGGCTGCCTGCAGCGAAACAGTTTTCGCTGCCGAATTGGGCAACCTGCAGTGAACCAGTTCTCACTGAGCTGTCTGCTAAGATGTCTGCTACGAGTTAGCATTTGTTGCTGAAATTGTGGCGCCAGCAGTGAAACAATTTTCGCTGCTGAATTGGCGGCCTGTAGCGAAACAGTTTTCGCTGTCGAATTGGCCGCCTGCAGCGAAACAGTTGTCGGTGCCGAATTGGGCAGCCTGCAGCGAACCAGTTTTCGCTGCTAATTTCTACAATAAGCCTCCTAGGCAGAAATGACTTAAATGTTAGTAATAATTTCATGGTATGATGGTGTAAAATGTGGAACACTTGAATGTGAACATATGAACTCTTGAAATAAGTGTGGTGACGAATGTGATTCAAAAATACAAATGTAATGATTTGTGACCATTGATGTCTTAGATGGTGCAGTCAGGATTGGACCATTGTCAAGACAAGAACAACCCACAGGTGGAGCAGGTAGGTGACTTGCACCTTCCTTTTTCATACGTTGAATAATAAAATACTTTATCATGAATGTTACCATATTACGTTAGAACAGATATTAGACTGTCAAACGCTTAAATGTTGACAAATGGTTAATTAGCTTTAGCTAATGACATCCGATTGGATGACCGGGATGAATGATTGATTAGCTTCGGCTAATGGCATCCGAACGGATGACCGGGACGAACGATTGATTAGCTTCTGCTAATGGCATTCGAATGGATGACCGGGATGAACGACTGATTAACTTCGGCTAATGGGATCCGAATGGATGGCCGGAACAAATGAATGATTAGCTTCAGCTAATGGCATCTGAATGGATGATCGGGATGAATAATTGATTAGCTTCGGCTAATGGCATCCAAATGGATGACCGGGACGAACGACTGATTAGCTTCGGCTAATGGTATATGAATGGATGACCGGGACAAATGAATGATTAGCTTCGGCAAATGGCATCTGAATGGATGACTGGGATGAACAATTGATTAGCTTCGGCTAATGGCATCCAAATGGATGACCGGGACGAACGACTGATTAGCTTCGGCTAATAGCATCCGAATGGATAACCGGGATGAACGACTGATTAGCTTCGGCTAATGGCATCCGAATGGATGACCGGGACAAACAATTGATTAGCTTTGGCTAATGGCATCCGAAGTGGATGACCGGGGTGAGTGAACGGTTAACCTCAGCAAATAATGCCTTAAGAGGATAGTCGGGTTTAAGATTATGGTTGATTGCAAGAATTGGTGCATCTATATGTACTACAAGTTGTTTATACCAAGTACATGAAGAAATTATAAATGTTAATGCTTCATTTAACTGCCAGACCGTTTAGTTATCATTATTATTATTATTAAGTAATTGCATTCTCTTAAATGTTTTGTACTGCAGCAGGGACGTCACACCAACTAGATGTCTAGGAAACCCAATACACGGGAACCTACTTTTGCAAGGAATCATGTAGATGCATTCTAAATCACAATGTATTTTGTATGAATCAATGTACTGAACGTATAACTTTTATTAGATCCTTTTGTTTAAATTGTAATAGCTATTAGTAGGATAGGAATGCAAACACATGTCTATGTATGTATATTTTTAATATGAACTTCTAATCATGCAACCATAATGACCCAACCTCCCAAATATTGTCTGCTTTGGGCCTTACCACCCTCATGAATTTGTTCTTGGCAGCCACGCATGACCCCAAAACATGTTTGACAAGTTAGCAACCAACACTATTAATAAGGCCAGTAACCAACTCCTCACCCGCCGATGTGGGATATTACAAGTATGCTAATACTAGATCACTAGTATCATTTGTTATCATTTTTTAGATAGCTAATCCAAATTTTGGAATATGTTGACGTCAAGGCATCCCCTTGATATCATTAGCTTTTCTTATTTCCCAAGAATAGCAAATCAAGTTTATTTTTGTTCTCCCAATCGTTTGGAGTTATGCTAATGCTAATAAATCTCATTAGAATCATTAGTCTTCCTTACTAGGGGATCAACCAATCAAATTCAAAGTAATGCTGATATCAATGTAACCCATTAATATCATTAGCTATCTGAACTCGGAATACCTAATCAAGTCCTTTCAGGGACTTTAATTCATCAATCATTAATGTCGATGTCAAGAACCCTTTAACATCATTAGCCTCCATTCCAGGAGCAACTAATCAAGTTCCATGTAAATACCGATATCAATGCAACCCATTGATATCATTAGTTGTCCAAACCCAGAATAGCTAATTTATTATTCAATAATGTTGATGTCAAGACCCCCTTGACATTGTTAACCTTCATTTTGGAGCATATAATTAGGTTATTCGTCCATGGTTTTTCTTTCCCACCTTTATTCACTCGTTTATTAATTTTACATATTGGCATAGAAGACATAATGAGTAAATTCTAGCAATATTAAGAATGCAATAATTTAATAATTTATAGGTGTTAGGCACCTATCTATGTTCGAAGTCCCGTCTCGGGCTCGAGTCGGTGGTTCAGCTGTCAAAGTATCTCCTATAAATCAATTTACCCATTGATTAATACTATCATTCGTAAACTTAGAAATCATATTTACATTCCAATATAATAACTTTTGCTTCATAACACATTTCATACCATAGGTTTAACAACCCTTTCTTTCCATTCATGGTATTCTTTTTAGATTATGTAATACTCAACACAATCATAATAACATTAAAAAGAGAGATTTTCAATCCTTACCAAGAGTTTCACATCATTCATTTTATCGATATATTTAAATTTCTCATTTCTCAATTTTCATTTCATTTTCCAAACATGACTAAACACATTAGTCTTATAACTTCATCTATAGGTTCCTTAATAAAACTTTTCTCACATTAATTATGAAATCAGACATAATCATTCTATCAAGCTTTTACCTTTATCTCATTCAATTTAGATTCTAATTATGCTATACAACATTCCTATAGGAAAAGGGCATGATTTTTCTTTTCCTTCTTATATTATTCTTTAATCATTTTTATTTAATAACTCTTTCTCTTTCAAAGAATGTGCCAAGTCATTCTACCCGAAACAATTTTTTCAGTTTGCATAACATATACATTAATATTAGTTTTATCAATGATTTTGCTAACTTCCATAGTTTCTTACTTACTACTTACTTAGGAACTATCTTCCTTAGTCTTACATTTAACATTTCTATGATAATTTCCTACACTATTTATATTAATTACCCTCCCCTCTTTTATGGCCAATTTGGTTGAACCTTGTCTAAAGGGAGTCATAGATTTCCTTTCAATTTTTACACCATTAAATCATTATAATCTCTTATTAACCAATTTCCAAAAACACATTTTCCATATAAGCATGTCATGCACACAACACAATCAAATCTTATCTTTAATCCAACAATTTCTCCAAATCAATTAAATTCTTGAGTCATTAAAATGCATCACCATTACAAATCTTATCTTTAATCCAACAATTTCTCCAAATCAATTAAATTCTTGAGTCATTAAAATGCATCACCATTACATAAAAATATTGTCACCCATCTACAATCATTATCCACATAATTAATAACACAAATATAACACAATTTATAAGAGATATAATAAATGTATCACTTCCAAATCTTTCTCTCTCTCTTAATAGCCAACCACCTAGGGCTTCTCTAGCCCACCAAAATTTCTTTATTATTTATTCATGAATTCACTCCTACTACAACCTATAATGATTCTAGGGACTCCATTTCAAATAAATTTATCTTTCTCTCAAATTCACATTAAAAATCCTAAATCAATTTGCTAGGATTTTGATGGAAATCAAGTAATTTTTGTTCAAATCAATATATATATGAGTTCTAAAAGCCTTACTAGGTTACAATTCGAGTCTCGAATGATAACTAGTTAAATTTTCCCCAAGTCTCCTTTATCCTCTTCTTTCTTCACTTTCTTCCTTTAAGTCAACCTTTCCTTCCTTTAAGTCAACCTTTCCTCTCTTCAGATCTTCTTTAGTTTTTCGTGTTTATGTGTTTTTCCCTCTCAAAATCCACTCTTATCACTCAAAATCAACACTTTCTTAGAGATTTGGGATGAGAAAATGAGAAGAACTCAAAACATTTCCCTCTCCTTTCATAGTTGCACCACCAACCTCTTACATATAAATAGGGGGAGATTCATTTTTTTGTTTATTTTTTTATTTCACCCCACAATTTCACTAAATCATTGTTTTTACTATTTCTTTAAACTTCCACTAACATTTAGTACCCTTATTTGAACCAACTCGGTCCATATTTCCTTTATAAACTTCCAAAACAATCCTTCTATTATTTCTTTTTCTTCTCACAATAAAATCCTCATTATGATTTACATATTCATTTTGTAAACACAAAAAAAAAGAGAAGTAAAGCCGAAATAACTCCACCATCGGCACAATATTTGATTTACATTTCATTATGACACAGAAATTAACAGCGACGCAGTTTTGGCTGCCGATTTCTGAATCGGCAGCGGCACAGTAAAACCCAATAAAAATTAGTGTTGGATTGGCCTATCCTAGGAGAGAATTGGAATAGGAACCAAAGGTATCCAGCACCCAAACACACCCTTCTCATTTAAGAGGGGGTATAAATGCAAGGAGAAAGGGAGGGTGACTTTTCGTCTACCTCAAATGGGCAGCCGGCTGCATGCAAAGGCTGATTAGTACTTAAAAATGCATTCTCATTAAGGCTTTATATCATTATATTGCACTTAAAGTATCATTAAATTCCCTAACTTAAGTATGTTTTATAATAACAAGTCTGATAATATAAGATAGCTTTAATTTATGGTAAATGTTTATTTTAAATTCAGGCATATCTCACAATTCAAAGGATTGATTGATGTGAGTAACTATTATAAGTGAAAGGACAAAGAAAGGGTTAAGCTTAGAAAAGAGATGCTGGTTCAATTCAAACTGGAACACCATTTAGTCATTAGGTCATATCTGGAGCTGTAGATCTTGGTTTCAGTCTAGTTTATATGGATAGAAATCTAAGACATAGTCCTAAAACATTCATGAAGAATCCAAAACTCAATTCTGCCATTTTGGAGTCCAAATCTTAGCATCAAAAGAGAAGTCTGAATCTGTCCTGGAGCCCAGACACTGTTCAGTGTTCAATCCATATCTCGGGTTCTAGAAGTCCAAATGAGCTCATTCTTATTTGGGTGGAAAGATGATACAGATTCCTACAACTTTCATGGGGACCACTTTGCCAAATTATGATTGTGGCAATGTCATTTCGTCTATAAAACAAATCCATATCTAAACCACCAAGTCCACTAAGTCATTAATTGGCCACTAATTCAATAGTTAATTACCAAATGAATAGTTCTTTTTGGCCTATAAAAAGAGGAATTTGTCATTCATTTAGGCATCTTGGTTTTCAGATCAAGATTATTTTCTTGCTTTCTCTCTTTGTAATGTTCAAGTTTTATTTTCATTAATCTCTTGTTTATGCTTTTCATTTCATTTACTACTCTTAGTTAACTTATATCATAATTATGTTCTTATCTTGTTTATTTATGTTCTTCTTCTTCATTATGTCTAGCTAAGTTAATTATGTCAAGGTGAAAAGGTTTCACTAATGGTGTTAGAATATGTATAATATAAACTCAACATGGACTTCAATGTTTATATCCAATAAAGTTTGTTATTAATATGTCTTATCTTTTTATCTTACTAATTCTTAATACCTTGCTTGTTAAATGATTAATCTAGATTTGTGTTGTATAACAATTGATACAATAAATGCTTGATCCTTCATAGTCTTCGGCCGACATCGTTGTTATGAGAGGAAATTGATTTGTTATTAATATAAGTTAGCATCATAAATTCCTGATAATATTTAAGAGTATGGTGTTTCTAAAATAAGATAATTAATATTATCATGTTAAAAATTTATAATGAACTATTAAGGATAAATCATCTGATTGGAAGCTCCTTTGTTTGTGGTTTTCAGTTGAGTAATAAAAGGAGTTTATACTATACTTATTTCTAATACCATTATTGGATCCTTTAATCTTGGCAATTGTTTTTATCATTGTTTAATCCTCACATTAATCTCAAATTTTAAAGATCTTTTTAATTATTTGTTTTATTATATATATATATACACACACACACCAGATAAATCTAGCAGATAATTCAGTACGTGGCGTTGTTATACCTGAGAATGATCTAAAAGATCGGGTCACAGGTTTCCAGCCTATATACTGATTTTATAAAAGAACAAGAACAAAGGAAAGCGGAATATATATACAGATTTTCTGATGTGAACGATCAAGGCAAGACCAACAATGTCAGGATCCTTAATCAAACACAGAGCATACTTAAATGTAACAAGAATAAAAAAGAATAAGAACAGATATAACAAAGATACAAATAAAAATAATAAGATTAGCTTACTTAAATTTGTAACGAAAATTAATACAGGAGATATTGGTTACAGAGGAGAATGGAGATGGGTTACAGGTATGGGTTACAGGGAGAGTAAAATTTTTCTTTTTAGAAAAAAATGGTCTGCCCTCCAAGGACCCATGTGGCATTTGGCAGAACCTATGTAAGCCCATGTGGTATTATCTGCCTTGATTGGATGATGACAAAATAGAAATTGTCCATGTTTTTGGTGAAGCTTCCTTTATTGTCATCTTGCCACCGACACTTGATTTGTGGGTTTGTAGTAGCTGGTAACTTTTGTAGAAAAAGGCCTTAAAACAGATAGGCCTAAAGTAAAAAGGACTCAAAACATAGGAGTCTAAAATATGGGCTCTAAACAGATGAGCCTGAAAAAGCCTGAAATACTCCTCTTTTTTTTAATGTCGTTTGATAGGCGGTAAGATACCAAAGCAGTCATCTTCATTATCATCTCCAAGGGAGATGGCAGGAGATATCGAGCTAGATGAGCTGGAGTGGGATAAGACTGTTTTTGGATCTTGGCTTTGAATAATTCCTTGTACTATTTGTAGGTATTCTTCTTGAGTTCTAGTAAAGGCAAGGAGAGCTGTCGTTTGAGCCTTTCGGGCTAGAAACTTTGACTGAGGATGATGATCAATGATGGGAGCAGTTTGATGTTTTTGTAACCATTCCGTAACAGCTAATTTGGAACTTTTGGACTCAGCTGCAAAGGAATCCTACCATTTGATTTTGATTTTTTGAACAAGTACTGGATGTCCGTTTTATAGATTATAATCATAGAACCAAGAAAATACCCACGGAACAAAAAATTTTGTACAAAAAATAGAAGGGAAGAAAACTTCCATTTAACAGGGGTTGGTTGAAAATTATTTTTGAAATGGAGGTAACCATTTTCAACTAGAGGATGTTCCTTGAGGTAGTCCATATGACAACCATAATAGTCTCACCATTGGAGGAACCAAAAGGGGAGGTTTGTAGTATTCATGGTATTATGGAAGTAGAAAGGCCAAGAATGGCTGTGGTTTTGATTTTGTAAGAGAAAGGCATTGAACCATGCTTGTTGGTAATCCCAATATGTATATGTAGTATTAAAGTCCTGAGGATTTGTACGAAAGTGCATGGGGAAAGAGACAGGTTGATGTAAGGGTTGTCCCCATTCTGTAGGGTGGATGACTTTATGAATGATGCATGTAGAATATGCGGGTTTAGTGTGATCAGAGTGTATTTTGAAGTGTTTGAACTTGATGGAATTTGTAATTTCAAGGATGGTGGCATAGTAGGATTGTGGTTTGGCTAAATTCCAGGGTTTGTAGTACCAATTTGGAGGGAAAATCTTTGAAGTAGCAATGGAAGGATTTTCATGATAGAATCCTTCTTCTATAGTTAAAATATTTTGAAAAGTAGTTTTGAAAATATATTTGGATTTTATCTTTGGAAAACTGGTTTGTTGTAAAGAAAGGAAGGGTTTTGAAGTAGAAAAACCTCCTTGGGGTTTTGAAAGGGACTCAGAAATACTACATGTTGGAGATGCAGAGTCGTTAGAGGCTTGTTGGGATACTTTTTGTAATGCCAGGAGTAATTCTGGTGATTTAGATATGGTGTCAACCCAATGTTGAACTGTGTCGGGTTGGACCTCTGATGGTTTTGTAGGTTCTTCTTCTTCAATAACTGCCTCATACCATGACTTGACGGGTTTGGTAGCTTGGATGGCGGAAGACATGAGTTTTGCAGAAGGCTTAGGGCTTTCTGGTTTTGTAGACTGGGTTTGGGGTGCTTTCCCCTTGTCTTTAGTCCTCGCTTTAGGAGGCATCAGGACCTATTTTGGAGGAATTCTCGGGTTAGGAAATCAAGGATAGAATTTGAATCTCCTTTAATATAGACAATATCAAAATAAAAAATGCTTAAAATAGCTTGCCATCGGGCAAAAATTTGTTTTGAAGCAAGATTTTGGATATCTTTTTGTAAAACTTCTTTTGCAGATTTATAGTCAACACGTAAAAGAAATTTTTGATTTAATAAATCGCTTTGGAATTTTGTAATGCAAAGAACAATTGAAAGGATCTCCTTTTTTATAGTAGAGTAATTTTTTTGACAATCATTCCAATGCGCAGATGTATACTAGAATATTTGTTCTTTGTTTCCTTGTACTTGTTTAAGAATCCCACCATATCCTATGTTAGAGGCATCGATCTCAACTATCTTAGGAGCTGATGGATTGACTAAATGGAGGAGGGGAATGGTTTGAACCTGTTTCTTAATCTGTTTGACTAAATCGGTATGGAGGTCAGACCAAGGAATGGGGTTGGTTTTTAACCTGTCATGCAAAGGCTTGGCTAAATGACTAATATTGGGATAGTAGTCCAGAACATAATTTAAACTTCCTAAGAATCTCTACAACTGGGTTTTATTAGTGATTTTATCAGGAAATTTGCTTGTAAAGGTTAAAGACCTTTCTATTGCTATGACAGTACCTTGACAGATATAATGGCTTAAGAAACAGACACGGGTTTGAAAAAGAGAAATTTTTGTTTTAGAAACAACTAAACCATTCTGTTTTGCAGTATGAAAGAATGTATGTAGATGTTTGAAATGTTGATCTATGGATTGTGAAAAAATAAGTACATCATCAATATAAACAATACAAAATTTTGAATATGTATTAAAGATATCATTCATGATGCATTGGAACTCTGATGGGGCATTTTTTAAACCAAAAGGCATGACATTCCATTCGTATTGACCAAAAGGAACTGTAAAGGCAGTTTTGTATCTATCTTAGGGATCAATCTGGATTTGCCAAAATCCAGATTTCATATCAAATTTAGAAAATATGAATGCAGAGTGTAATTTTTGTAACAAATATTTTTTGTTGGGGATTGGGTATCTGATCCATTTTAAAGCAGAATTTAAAGGTTTGTAGTTGATCACAAGTCTTGGTGTGCCTCTTTCAATTTCAAAATTTTTATTAACATAAAAGGCTGCACACGACCATGATGATCGAGACTTTTTGATAAGACCTTTAGACTCGAGATCATGGATTTCAAGTCTACAATGCTGTTCTAAATCAGCATTCATTTGTATAGGTCTTGCTTTTGTAGGTATGAGTTTCTCTGAAAAATTATCTTCATATAGAAGATCAACAATGTGTTGTTTTCTTTTCCAGAATGCATTAGGTAAATCTGAACAAATTTGTTGTTCAATCTTAACTTGTAGATTAATGATTTTATTTTGTAAATTAGAGTTTTGTAATTGCTCGTTAATACGGCAAAAAGAAACATAGTTTTGTAAATCATGTAAATGGAATTGTTTTCCAAGAATCAGTGCAGTGATATGATATGTATGTATGAAACATGCTTTAATTAAATTTAAATTTCTAGTTTTAGATTTTTCTAGGAATGGAAAAACAAGTTTGATGCCATTAATTTTGGTAGTAATACAATCATGATGTGCTTGATATGGAATGATCATGTCAATAAATGGGGTGCCAAGAATGATGGTATGGTTTATATCTTTTGTAACAACAAAGAATGTTTTAAGAGAGATGCCCATGTTGAAAACGGAGGCTTGGGTTTTTCCTGCAATATGCAATTTTAAATTATTAGCAGCAGAGAGTTTTTCAGAGGTATTTTGTAGAAATCGTTTTGGAACTACGCCTTCTTTGATGCAGTTTAAATCTGCACCTGTGTCAAATAAGGCAATAGTGTCGAGTTTAAAATCGTCTGAAAAAATAAGAGTTATTTTAATCAAATATTTTTTTGAAGATATTTGTGTTAAAACATTCAAGAAATCATCTGGGATATGCTCAATGTTTGTAAGTGTATGGGGTAATGCATGAGATTCAATGGTTTGATCGTCTGGTTCAGATTCAGTGTTAGACTGGCTTTCAATTTTAGACAGGAGATATTGTAATATGGCAGAGTCTTTCTGTTGGGCTTGTTTCAAGGTTTGTAATTCGGTTTTAAGAGTTTTAATCTCAAAATGTAATTCTGGAATGGTGACTGTGGTTTTGGACTTCTTTTTATTGAGAATTTTTGTAAGGTCGTATGTATTGGTGCTGGTAGAGGGTACTAAAGAGTGGTTTGGAGGGTTATATAGAGGGTGCTCTGGTTGGTTAAAATCTTTCAACAGTCTATCCAAGTAGGATTTTTGAAGATGAGGATCATCAAGTCGTTTGATAGCTTCAAGAATGAATTCTTGATCTTGGTTAGGACGTTAACTTATTTGGAGTCTGTAGAGGCATCTGAAGTAGCAATAGTGGTTACTATTTCATCAATTTGAAATTCTTCTTCGGAGGTGTCCGAAGGAGAATGGTCAGTGGCTGTGGCTTCAATATAAAGATTTTATATTTGGTTGATGGTCTCTTCATCTATTTGAAGCTCATGAAGTTTGGTATTGACCTTGCAGAAGCGGGATGTGTGTCCTTTCTGGTTATATTTGTAACAGGTAATGTTTTTTGGGTCAAATTTTGGTTTGGGTTTTGACTGGAAAGGTCTATGGGGTTTGTTGAATTTGTAGGGCTTTTTGTAGTAAGGTTGATCTGGTTTGGGTTGAAATTGTTGTTGGTATATATATATATTTATCTGGTATCAGAGCCTATTGGGATCTGGGTGGGAATAGTAACATAAAAGCCAGTATTCTTAGAAAGAACAAGAGACCATTAGATTATAGGTATGCAACTGAATGGTGTAAGTCCCGTTTGAGTTTTAGGGCAATAAATCCATATAACCTGCAGCCTGTTTCCTAGTTTATGTTTCCTTTCTATGGATTCCGTCTTTCACAGGACTACTTCTCTTTCAGCTTTCTCTACCTCTGAATCTTCTGAAAGCTGAAGAATAGTACAAAGTGAAGAGATAACTATTGAAGACTTTACAAAAAACATTGATGACTGGAAAATTCCAAAAATTTCCCAAACTCAGATTTATCAAAAATCTAAATATGATATTTTCAAAACAGATTTTACTATCAAAACTGAAGAGCGAGATATTCAGCTTACCAAACCTTTTGAAACCATTCAACTCCTCTCCCAAAAATCCTTACAAAAACATCTAGCCCGAAACTATAAATATATTCATGTTGGCCTTATCCAGGTCGGAATAAAACCCCTTACAAAAGAAGGCTTAAACACCTCCATTCTAGCTGTCCTCCGTGATGCTAGGTTTCAAAACTTCCAGGATTCCCTCCTCAGTTCTATTGAGTCTAGCCTTTGCAGTGGGCCAGTATCATTTGACTGTTATCCAAACATAACCATATCCCTCAAAGACAAAAATATCTTGTAGAGTATGCTACTACAAATAAAGACCCACAACTATGACATGCTCGAAGGATCTATCCCTGTTGCTCTCATATTCAAAATCCATTACAAAGTCATGTTCTCAGCCTTTGCCAGCAAACACAAATTCCAATCTCAAAAAGGCAAAACACTCCTACTACAAACAGATTTATCCCGCTCAAACACTGTTATCCCAAAAGCAACCAATGGAAAGACATATCCCTACCAGAAGATTGGATCCTTGAAGGTGCAGCACCACCAGAACTACCACCACCACCTCAACCCAATGTCCAAATTAAAAAAATTACCCAATATACAGATGGAAAAGTCAAACTGTCTTTCCACCAACACTCTACAAGTTCCAGATTCTCAGAAGCCTCTTCCTCTTCCAGTACAATAGATTTAGGAAGAATTTCCAAAATCCCTTCTGTTATTAATATCCCTTATCACGAAAACCTTCCAAGAAAATCTACATCCGATATCCCTTCCCCTAGTTTCCAAAATGCAGACCATACTACAAATATACCAAAACCTGTCTATACAAACCTTGAGCAACCATCTCCTCCAACTTCACCGACCTTTTCAGCCATTACTGAAAATATCCAAAACGAGCTGAATGTTTTGACTTCAGAAAAACATTTTGTTCTTGACAAACCACTTTTCAAAAAGGATTTCTATTCGGCCTGTAACTCCACAAAACGAATTTGGTTTTTTCAAAACTTTCTCGAACATAGAAATGAAATACAAAAACAATTTTATAATTTCATTGCGCTATATAAAATACAAATTCTATTCTTTGATTGGTTCGAATTATATTATGCATCTGAACATCACATTTCATATCCTTTTGCATCCATTAAGCATGCATGTCCGGTCACATCAAGGTCAAAAACCCCTGTATGGAACCTCACCAGTGGACCTACAGTTGAGTCTGAACATCCACCCTTGATAAATATCCAAATAACCCATAATAACCAGACTGTCGAGGCTGCCCCTTACAAACACCAACCTTAATACCTTAGGAAAGCAGCTTACACGGCTTGAGAAATAAATACAAAGAACTGATACAAGTTCAGCTGGCATTAAAACCTCAACCGACTTAAAGCTAAAAAACCCAGTCTTCAAACCCTACCAAATTACAAAAACCAGCCAAACACAGATCCAAGACAACCAAACAGATTTTCTTAAAGCTATTAAAACGCATCTACAACACCTTGACAGTTCATCTTTAACTGTCCCCAACACACCACAAATAACCAACCCTTCTACCTCTACAAATCAAGTCAACACTTTACAGCATAGTCCTCAGGCATCTTTTGATGAAGGTACTTCTCCATAAAAACCACTTACCCTAAACAGACTTAACTGGCAAACTCCCAAAACAACCATTGCCCCAGACATTTCCATAACAACTGAACCAACTATTCTTACTCAACACAAGTATAATGCCTCTTCCCTCTATGAATGAAATATAGATGGAATGTCCGAATATAATATCCTAAACACTCTCCAACAAATGACCATGGCAGCAAATGCCTACAAAACCCAGACCGGCACCCCAGATAAAGCTATTGCTGAACTCCTTATCGCTGGTTTCTCTGGCCAGTTAAAAGGATGGTGGGATTACCATCTCACCTCTGAGCAAGCAATAGTCTACGTACAATGAATATTTCATCGTCAGCCGTAGAACTGGTTTTCGAGGATCATTTTGGGAACAGCAGGGACTCAGTAGTAGTGTTTGTGCGCTGAAAATGTCAGCGTCTGCCGCAGAACTGGGCTTATTGGATGATTTTTGGGTCCCTAGGTCCTAGTTTTCGTCAACGGTTTGTGAGCAAACAATAGTTTATGTACATTGAAGATTTCATCATCAGCCGTAGAACTAGTTTTCGATGATAACTTTGGGAACAGCAGGGACTCAGTTTTTGTCAACTGTTTCTGGGCCAGTTGTAGTCTTTCTGCGCTGAAGATGACAGCGTCAGCCGTAGAACTGGGCTTATTGGATGATTTTTGAGTCCCTGGGTCGTAGTTTTCATCAACGGTTTCTGAGCAAGCAATAGTCTACGTACATTGAATATTTCATCGTCAGCCATAGAACTGGTTTTGGAGGATGATTTTGGGAACAGCAGGGACTCAGTAGTAGTGTATGTGCGCTGAATGTCAGCGTCTGCCGTAGAACTGGCCTTATTAGTTGATTTTTGGGTCCGTGGGTCCTAGTTTTCGTCAACGGTTTTTGAGCAAGCAATAGTCTATATACATTGAAGATTTCATCGTCAGCCGTAGAACTGGTTTTCGAGGATGATTTTGGGAACAACAGGGACTCAGTAGTAGTGTTTGTGCGCTGAAGATGTCAGCGTCTGCCGTAGAACTGGGCTTATTGGATGATTTTTGGGTCCCTGGGTCCTAGTTTTCGTTAACGGTTTGTGAGCAAGCAATAGTCTATGTACATTGAAGATTTCATCGTCAGCCGTAGAACTAGTTTTTGATGATATGATTTTGGGAACAGCAGGGACTCAGTTTTTGTCGACTATTTCTGAGCCAGTAGTAGTCTTTCTGCGCTGAAGATGTCAGTGTCAGCCGTAGAACTGTGCTTATTGCATTATTTTCGGGTCCCTAGGTCCTAGTTTTCATCAACGGTTTCTGAGCAAGCAATAGTCTACGTACAATTAATATTTCATCGTCAGCCGTAGAAATGGTTTTTGAGGATCATTTTGAGAACAGCAGGGACTCAGTAGTAGTGTATGTGCGCTGAAGATATCACCGTCTGCCGTAGAACTGGGCTTATTGGATGATTTTTGGGTCCCTAGGTCCTAGTTTTGGTCAACGGTTTTTGAGCAAGCAATAGTGTATGTACATTGAAGATTTCATCGTCAGCCGTAGAACTGGTTTTCGATGATAAATTTGGGAACAGCAGGGACTCAGTTTTTGTCGACTGTTTCTAGGCCAGTTGTAGTCTTTCTGCGCTGAAGATAACAGCATCAGCCGTAGAACTGGGCTTATTGGATGATTTTTGAGTCCCTGGGTCCTAGTTTTCGTCAATGGTTTTTGAGCAAGCAATAGTCTATGTACATTGAATATTTCATCGTCAGCCATAGAACTGGTTTTCGAGGATGATTTTGGGAACAGCAGGGACTCAGTAGTAGTGTATGTGTGCTGAAGATGTCAGCGTCTGCCGTAGAACTGGGCTTATTGGATGATTTTTGGGTCCCTAGGTCCTAGTTTTGGTCAACGGTTTTTGAGCAAGCAATAGTGTATGTACATTGAAGATTTCATCGTCAGCCGTAGAACTGGTTTTCGATGATAAATTTGGGAACAGCAGGGACTCAGTTTTTGTCGACTGTTTCTAGGCCAGTTGTAGTCTTTCTGCGCTGAAGATAACAGCATCAGCCGTAGAACTGGGCTTATTGGATGATTTTTGAGTCCCTGGGTCCTAGTTTTCGTCAATGGTTTTTGAGCAAGCAATAGTCTATGTACATTGAAGATTTCATCGTCAGCCATAGAACTGGTTTTCGAGGATGATTTTGGGAACAGCAGGGACTCAGTTTTTGTCCACTGTTTCTGAGCCACTAGTAGTCTTTTTGCGCTGAAGATATCAGTGTCAGCCGTAGAACTGTGCTTATTGCACTATTTTTGGTCCCTGGGTCCTCGTTTTCGTCAACGGTTTCTGGGCAAGCAATAGTCTACGTACATTGAATATTTCATCGTCAGCCGTAGAACTGGTTTTCGAGGATGATTTTGGGAACAGCAGGGACTCAGTTTTTGTCGACTGTTTCTGAGCCACTAGTAGTCTTTGTGCGCTGAAGATGACAGCGTCAGCTGTCGAAATGGGCTTATTGGATGGTTTTTGGGTCCCTGGGTCCTAGTTTTCATCAACGGTTTCTGGGCAAGCAATAGTCTACGTACATTGAATATTTCATCGTCAGCCGTAGAAATGGTTTTCGAGGATCATTTTGGGAATAGCAGGGACTCAGTAGTAGTGTATGTGCGCTGAAGATGTCAGCGTCTGCCGTAGAAATGGGCTTATTGGATGATTTTTGGGTCCCTGGGTCCTAGTTTTCATCAACGGTTTCTGGGCAAGCAATAGTCTACGTACATTGAATATTTCATCGTCAGCCGTAGAAATGGTTTTCGAGGATCATATTGGGAACAGCAGGGACT
>Ga0325414_1002897_pt1 | contig 17682 bp, 9 predicted proteins | sample PopdelMetagenome_8_FD_206183 | JGI IMG/M metagenome (GOLD analysis project Ga0325414, IMG submission 206183) | Populus deltoides microbial communities from Bellville, Georgia, United States - Leaf-PdKOR-R3 | ecosystem: Host-associated > Plants > Phyllosphere > Phylloplane/Leaf | place: USA... | reverse complement strand
TTTTTTAATTAATCGTTTCAGACACGTATATTAATTTTTTCATTTTTTAGCTAACAAGTTCTATAATACTATAAAACATAATGATACTATAAAGACTATTTTCTATTATTTTAAAAATTAATTTAAATCCTATTAGAGTGGAGAGCAAATAGATTAAACTAGTTTGTATGTTCATACTATGCTACGAGGACCTTAATTTTTTAAAAAGTAAAAAAATTAAGGTCTCAATAAATTATTTAACATTGTTATTAAATTCACAAACATAATTATTCTGGAATTGTTTTTCATTAAGATAATTTTTTTTATAAGCATATTTCTTATTTATCTTACCAAATACAACGTTCTTAATTAGAATTGTTGTTCCAATTAAAAAAATATTTATGATCATTAAAGCAAGTTAACAAAAAATATAAAAATAGTATCTTCATAGTTTACGTGTGGTTTAAAAATAAAATATGATAAAATTATGTTCAAAATCTATATGAATTTTTTTTTTTAAAAAAAAAAACAATCTGCATCAGTTATGTCAAAATTAAAGTGCAAGTGATTATGGTGAATTTTTCATGGAATGCAAAAAAAAGAAAAAAGGGTTAGGTATAGTATCTAGACCAACAATAACAAAATACCTTGCCTTGCTTTAATTTTTTATTAGAAGGCGGGTGACATGTCATCCTAAATGAAAGTATTACATGTCTCAGTGGTCAAACTCCCGATCTCTTGCTTTAATTCCGTGTGCCAATTAACTAAATTATGATATAAAGTTGTTATTAATTTGATGCTGAAATAAAGTTGATTTTACAAGATAGAGTTTTAGAATATTTTTAAAAGATTGAAAGATGAAGGACGAATTTAAATAAAAAACGTATTCTTTCAGTTAAAGCATGGCAAACTTCAATTTGGACCCCCATGTTTTTCTTTTTACCTTTTCAGTCCTTGATCTTTTAGTTATTTCTATCTTGACCCTAAACTTTATTTTTATTGCATTTCAATCTCTAAACTTTTATATATGCAAGAGAAAGTCATCATGAAATGGAGATGATAAAGAAAAAATTTGATAGATCATATTTTAACTATAAAAAGATTAGGGGTGTTCAAAAAAATCGAAAAACCGATTAAACCGAGAAAACCGGAAAAAAAATAACTGAAAAAACCGAACTGTAAAAAAAAACCGATTAAAATTTTGAAAAAACCTACCGGTTCAGTTTCGGTTTTTTAAGCCTGGAACCGGAAAAACCGAACCGAACCGAAAAAAAACCGGAAAAAAACCGAGCCAAAACTGAGCCAAACCGAAAAAACCGAGCCAAAACCGAAAAAACCGAGCCAAACCGGAAAAAACCGAGCCAAACCGAAAAAACCGAGCCAAACTGGTTTGAACCGGTTTTTTCTCTAAAAAACCGAACCGAACCGAAACCGGTCGGTTTGAACCGGTTTCGGTTCGGTTTCAGTTTTTTTAAAAAAAAAAATTCAGTTTGGTTACTTTTTTTAATAAAAACCGAACCGAACCGAACTGTGAACACCCCTAAAAAAAACAATCCTGGAGCAAATGAATTCCTCTTTACAGCGAGAGTTTAATATTGATGGTGTTGATGGATCAAAAAGTAGACAGAGCACATAAATATTTTTTATTTAATTTGATTTTTATTTTTTAAAATAATTTTAAATTGTTCTAGTGTTATAAAATAACAGAAAAATATAAAGCAAAACCAAGCAAGTGGCCTCAGGTTTTTTTTTTTTTCGTTTTCTCTTAGGCTAGGTGCGTTCACCATAATGCCTAGTTTTTTTTTTATACTTGGTTTTATCTTTTATTTTATTTTTTAACTAGTATCTTCTCCGTCATTTCTTGAATATTTTTTGTTAAATCATTATTTTTGCAGGAATTAATATTTTAAAAGGGGTTTTTGCAATTTCATAATACCATAAACAAATTATTATAATTTATCTTTTATTTTTTTACTTATAAAATCTTAAATAAATTACTCGTATCTGTATTATGCATTTATAATACTAAGAATCATATTTACTTAACAATTATAATAAATCATGGTGATAAATACAAGAAAATATATAAAATAAAAAAGATTGTTGATGTAAAATGTTTGTATTTTTACAGGTTTTTTTTACTTGTTGCTATGAACATCAACTTTTTTGTTTTAGTTTCCAATTAACATTTGCAAAGAAAAATTAATTTACCATCTAATATATTTTTTAATCAATTGTATCGGACAAATATATTGTTTTTTCCATTTTTTAGATAACAAATTTTATAATACTGTAAACATATTGATAATATAAAAACTATTTTATATCATAATAAAAATTAATTTGAATTATATTAGAGTATAACGAGGATAGATTAGACTGGTTTGTATGCTCGTGCTATGTTATGGATACTATAATTTTATAAAATATGAAAATACATCCAGGTTTTAGAAAATTATTTAACATTATTATTAAATTTCAAAATACAATTAACTCACTCACCTTAAATAAAATTATTATATATCTCAACGCTCAAACTCATGATCTCTTGCTTCAATCTTGTGTGCTAACTAATTAAATTATAATAAAAAAAATGTTATTACTTGTATTAAACAAATAAATTAATTCGATTAATATTTATACGAATAATAAATCACTACAAGCATCCCAAGCTTTTCTAGTTTAATAAGTTTAATAGTTTAGTTTCATTTGAAGTAATTAAGATAACTGCAATAAACTAATAATCCACCAATGGAATGGATAGAGGGTTTCATTGACCTTACAGAACTCAACGTGTCAATCCCTAAACCGTCGATTCAATCACCCTTGCGCCTCCATTCATTTTGTTTGCTTATTAACAGTTCAGTACAGCTCCAGGACGTCTCGCCCGTTTGCCATTCTAGAAGCCTCTAGTCATACGCAGTCATTTTCATCCTTTTGCGTTGCTTTTTTTATTTTTTTTTTATTTTAAAGTTCCCTCTTTAGCATATCCATTAAATATTGTATGCGTCTATTCACGAAATTTAATTTATTCTTGAATTGCGTTAAAAAAATATAAAAAATATTATTCATTAAAAATATCAAATAAGCGTTGAAAATTTCCACTAATCGTACTTTTAGCATAAATTTATTAACCATCTTTAATTACACAAACTAGTTTCTTGATAGCTACTTCAAACTTGTATTATTTAATTAATCTATATCGTTTTTTTTCTATTTTCTAATAGATTGTTAATTATTTATAATGAATAAAATTTTAATGTTTAATAAATAAACATTTTTTTAAATAATTTCATAAAACCTTGATAATTATAATTAAATTAATCTATTTAAAATCTGAATCGTCTTGAGTGAACTAATATTAGAAACATAAATTGAATTATCTCTCAGAAATTAACAACTAATAGTTAGGTTAAATATATATAATCCTTAAAAATAACAATTACAAAACAATTTTCCCTTGACATTATATTACTATGAACCTTGTTTATTTTAAATATTTATTTTTATTCATGTAAAATTGAATATAAATTACCAATAAATACATGAATAAAAATATTAATTAATTAATTAAGTAGTAAGAAAATATTGATTTTTTAATACTATTAGTATTTGTCCAGAAAACCAGAAGCAATGTATAGAAAAATTAACTGAGAATTCAATTTAACAATTTTCAAATTTTTATACTTCATATTTCTTATCAGATTATTTCTAAGCCTTTTTAAAGTTATCATAATAAAATTAAAGTATCAATGTAGCACTGTACAGTTACCAATTTATCAATTGATTTCTTTATTTACTGATAGAATAATAGAGGGGAAAATTAATAATTTTTTTAGCATTTCAGTCTATGAAAAACTAATTTTGGTGGCTTAAAATGACTTATATCAAAGAGAAAGAGAGTTAGAAAGAGAGTTGATATGTTTTTTTTCCTTCTATTTTATCTCATGTGCAGCTCTTATAGTATCTCCCAGCTATAATATTAAAAATAATATTTTAAAATAATCTGGGAGTTAAAGCAAAATATATGTCGATTTTCCTCACTTGCAAAAGAAAAAAGGACTCTTATTCTTCCAATTTTAAATTGTTAGAAAATAAAACTAGAATTATAGCTTTTGCTATAATTCGTTGAAGGCATTTTAATTGTATTGCTTTCTATATTTAATATTAATAAGATAAGAGTACAAGTTTGTAAGAGATGATTTTTCATATATATATATATTTCGTGACAGTTGCAACGATTCTTTTTTCTCTTTTTAAATTAGCTTTAGCTACGAAGTTGATATTTTAGCGAGAAGCTAGGATTATTTAATTTCCCAGGACGCCGGCTTTTCAAAAATACGTCTTTGACCAAATTGACAAAACGAAAGACGTCTTTGAATTTGAAGACCCCACCCATTTGTGGGGTCAATTATGATTCGAGACTTTAACTCTTTTCATCTCCTATAAAATGCCCCATCAATGAAGTAACGACACCTCACCCATTTGTCTAGAGCTCCAAACCCCAAAGACAACATCTCTCTAGCAAAAGAAAGCTGCAGGAAATGGCAGAAAATCACCCGCTTAATCTTGGTTTCCAAGTAGACAGGTTACTCTAAATCCTCTTGCCTTTAATTTATTTTTGCATCAAGTTCACAGGGATTCAAATTAAATTCCGTTTTCCCTTTATTTCACCGTCTTCAATTCTTGTGTTTAAGTAATTTTAATTTTGTTATGATGACAGCATCGTAGCGCAGCATGCCATTTTTGCCCTGTTCGTGGACACGTTAAGCAACCAAATCCAAGTGAAATACCAGCCAATGCGAGTTTCTCCATTTGACACCCACCAGAGGGTCATGTCAACATTTTTAGCTGCTCGGTTTATATACGCCACAACATCAGTTGCAGAGGTTATACTCCGGACGCAGAAATCAGTACATCAAAGACTTGTCAGCAATATTCGCCTCTTTGCTAGCGCCCTTGCTACAATTCTGCTCCTGGTGACTCTTTCCCTGATTGTGTCCTGCATCATTTCTGTCCTGTGGACCTGTTTATTTGTGAAGTTAGCATATGAATCATGTCAGGATCTCTGCCAGTTGCTATGCCAAACAACTGATGAGGTACTGGACATGTTGAAACAGCTAATTGCAACTGTGAGGAGCCCCAAAGAGAAACCAAACCAGCCGAATGTGTAGGTCCTTACAGGTCCCGAGACAGATTAGGACAGTGTTAAGTCATTGACTTGTTGCTCCTAGCCGCTTTTTGTAATTTATATTGTGAAGATATATTGTTAAATCAAGATTTTTTATGCCTTTTGTATCTGGAGACGCGGGTTGTGCCAAGAATATTTCTTTTAAATGATTTATCCAAAGTCTAATCAAATTAATAAGAATTGATTAAAAAATAAAGATTAATTTGTAGACTAATCGAATGAAGATTAATTTGCCCAAATTAGCAGGCAAGTGTACCCCCGGTATAAACAAAACAGTGGGATCCATTAGAAAATCAAATCAACTAAAAGTGGGCTCGCAAATTACAATAATTTTTTTTTCATTAGAAAAAAGAATACCACAGTATTATCAAGCAAAAATTAGATTTTAAGAAGTTATATGGATGATTTCACAAATAGTTTGCTATTAATTAATATGAAATTTGATGTCTTTACACCTGATTAATGGTTATCTAAAAATACTTTTAACTTCTGGTGGCCGTTGGTGGAGGAATTTTTATCTTTAATATACTAGTTTAGTGCAGCAGTAATATTCAACGATTTCTTCTGCCCTGCAAATCTGTTTAAACAAGATAAAGAACAGTTCTTGCAAAGTATATGTGCTTCAGTTTGGTTAATTAGAATTTGGAAGACAAACACTACTGTTCTTAAGTTGTTATAGTCATTAACATTGGCAAAAGGCCAATAAAAAACATGTAAGAAGAAATTAAAAATAAACCTAACTCGGAATATTACCCAAATCAAACTGCTTAACCACGAGTCTAATAAATCTATCTTGTAATGTTTTGGATATAGTTATTAAACCGGACCGGCCCGACGGGTTAAGATGATGGCTAAATCATTCTGGGTAAGTCAAAAGACCGGCCAGTGTAAAAACTGGCAAAACCCGGTCCACATATAAAATATTAAAATTTAAAATGTTTTTTTTTTATTTTCCAGCTTGACCCGCGATACCGTCCCATAACCGGGTCAACCCCTGATTAGATTTGATAACTATGGTTTCTGAAAGCAATTCCACGGGTTGATCTATGGTGGATCTTGGGTTCACGATGGGCTGCTAGGGACCAAGACATTTGGTGGATGTCTCATCCAAAACGGGGAGGTGCATCTTGCGGCCCGTTCTCTCACTAGTCTCTCACTAGTAATCGCTATCAGACAGCAGAGAGCCCTGGGATTTGAGAATCTTACCGGGTCCACGTGGCAGTCACCAAGCTATTGATGCCTTAAACGGATTCCCAACTTTCTCTCACGCGTGGGTAATGTCTACAAAGCATCGACTTCGAAACGTGGTGATGTCAAGCAGGGGAGTCTTCGTCTTTGACTATCCAAGAGGACGTCTCAAGCGTTTTTCTATACTTTTTTCCCCCGCACCAGTAAAACAAATACAAAGACATGTTTGGCACTACACCCATGTCTCCAGAGCCATCTCTCTCTCTCTCTCTCTCTCTCTCTCTCTCTCTTTGTATATATATATATATATTGAATAAATCCATCTTAATGAATAATTTTTAAATAAAAATGATATTATTTTTATTTATTTTAAAAAAATCAAATTAAATTTTAATCTAACTAATCAAATCACATGTTGAATGGACAATTTCAAGTTGGTTTTTTTAAACCAGTGAAATAAGGTTTAATAAGTATTCTGATATATAACATTGAATTAAAATTAAAATTTATTTATGATTTAAAATAAATATGTTTGAAAAAATAAATTTTAACTTCAGGTATGATTTTATAATCATGTTTTTGAGAAAAAATAATCAATTCGCTATGAATATGACCATTGTTTTCAGTAAACTTTATTATCATTATATAAATACACAAAAAATAATAGTTTTGCGCTGTTATTTTACTATTAATTGTTAATTATTTTACTGTTCCAGTAAACAAGTGCAAGAAAAATAACATGTTAACATCTTTATTTAATGACTGGGTATTTTAGACATGCGTAATGGTCAAACTCGAGATTGAAATTAAGTGGTTTCTTTTACAGTGTTAAGATTAATGGTTGAAAACTTATAAATAAATAAATAAATAAAAACATTAGGTTTGATGGTGGATTAGTCATGGTAAGCAATTCGTACTACCCGTGAATATAGAAAAAGAGAGAGAGAGAGAGAGTCATTATGTGAATAATCATATACTTGAGTTACTTCATGATTTATAATTTGAAGATGTTATAATTTAAATATTAATTTGGTCAATCATAAAGTTTAAAAATAATAGAATAGTTCTTAGCTACTGTCAGTCTAACTTTGGAATCTGCTCGTATATTCTTCCCCTTTTCCCTTTACATTTATACTCGGGTTGGAGGAGAAAAAAATCAAGAATAATTGAATGTACAGGCTATTTGATTTGATCCTGTTGTGTGCTTTTTAGTTAGACAGCTTGTGATTCAACATTTAAAAATATTTTGATGGATATTTTTTTTGAAAAAAATATTCACATTATATAAGAAAAGAAGGCGAAAGCTTATCATAAAACAAGAACTGGTTTCCTACTTCTCTTGTAATAAACTTGTATTTCTTATGAACACAATAAGGCCAACCAGACCAATAACTAAAAGAAAACGCTTCTCAATAACAAACAATGCAATTGTATATAATTCAAATTGGAAACATAGAAATGGTAACCATTCACTTTTTTTTTTCATTTTATAAACGATTGCTTCTAAGTGATGAAAGAAAATAATTTTTAAGTTGATTCTTGGTGGAAAGGACAGTAACAAAAAATATTCAATAAAGATGGTTTGAATCTCTAATAATGTAAAAAAAAATTCATTATTTGGAAAGATTTTTTCGATTCAATTCAGTTTTTAGTTTTTAGGCTAATAAAAATTTTTTATTGAATTTTAGATGAAAATAAATTGAAATTTAAGATTTTTGGGGTAAGTATCTCTTAAAACTTGATTTTTCAAAGAAAATTTGCTTAAGTGGATGAAATGTCATGGAACTAGAATAATAACATAATATTTTTTAAAAAAAAAATAGACATGTAAGCTTGACTTTTTAGACCCATGCATGTCGAAGTTTTCTATTGGTAAGGCCCATGAGCCTAGTAATCTAGACTCATGCACATCTAGCTTTTTTAGTAATTTTTTTTTAAATAATTTTTTTTAATTAAATAATTGTGAAGATATTTTAAAAATCACTCAATTATATTATATTTTATCAATAAATTATATTTTTTTTCATGGTTATATTTATATATATTTTTATAATCATATATGAAACTGCTATGCATAATATTTTAAAACAAAGCACATGAATATTCAATGAGAATTTTATATATATATATATATATTACTTTCAATTTTTTTTGTTGTTTATTCATTTTTTTTATATAATCACATAAAAATAATAAGTTAAGAGATTATGATAAATTTTTATATTAAAAATAGACTTATAATAATTTTTTTTATCAAAATAAAGATAAACAAATGAATAAGGAAGAGAAAGGACTGGCTAAATAAACAATTTTTTTCATCCTAAGTTTAAATAATTTAAATCACTAACATTTTTTATTTTAATACCTTTAATTTTTATTCAAAAAATTATGTTGTTTGTAAAAAAAATTGTCATATAAAAATAAAAATGCATAAAGAAAAATAGAGAAATTTAACTAAAAAAATAAATCTTTTTCTCTAAAAATTAAATTATTTTAAGTAATTTTTTAATCACTGTGAAATTAAATATTAATTGATTTTAAAAATTACCCGATGTCGCTTGAAAAATAAAACCCGAGTGAATTTCTAATCATTCTTGTAGTCCTGTCAAGTTTGGTGGCGAGTGCCGTTTTTTCTAACTAGCAGACGAAGTTAATATTTTAGCGAACGCTAGGATTCTTTAATTTTTATTTAGCTCGAGACGCCGGGTTTCGAAAAAACGTCCTGAGGAATAAAGACGTCTCGAGGACCCACACTCGACTCGACTTTTATTTTCCTCGAATAGGAAGCTCCAGCTTTTCGCCTATAAAAAGGACGAGGCCCTTCTCCTCTTCGACTATCCGGGGAACCAGCTCAATTTCGAAGACATCTCCGTAGAAAAGGAAAGCAGAAGAAAATGGCTGCAAACCACAGGCCAAATCTTGGTTTCGCGAGAGACAGGTTCTTATAAATCTCTTTGCTTTCTTCTTCATCTTCTTTTCTTTTACTTAATTATTTAATCAAGTTAGTACCAATTTCCTTTTCTTACCCATTAACTTCCTGGACAATAGAACAGAAGTTATATACACACACACTGTTTTGTAATGTGATCTTGCTGCAGCAATTTTAATTTTGTTAATGGTGACAGCATCGCCGTGCATCATGGAATCTTCGCTCTGCTCGTGGACACATTAAACAAACAAATCCAAGTGAAATACCAATCCATGCCTACTTCTCCATATGATACTCAGAAGTGGGTCATGTCTGCATTTTTGGCGGCTCTATTTATATACGCGACAGCATCGGTGGCCGAGGCGATACCGCGGAGCCAGGAATCAGTTTACCAGAGGCTTGCCGGCAACATCCGCCTCTTTGGCAGCGCCCTTGCTACAGTTTTCCTTCTGGTGCTTCTTATCCCAGCTTGGGGGTAGTGTATCATTTCTGTTCCGTGGATTTGTTTATTTGTGTCAAGAATTCTACCAATTGCTAAGCCGAGCATGTACTGACATGCTGGAAAAGCTATTTGAAGGCGAGAGGAGCCGTGAAGAGGACCCAAGCAAGTCAGCAGAAAGTGTAGCATTGTATTAAATGATTGCCTTCGATTCACTTGCTTCCACCCACTCATTCTCTTCACATGTATTCTTAGATTGTTAAGATATGTTGTATTTGTTGGTGTACAAGAGAATTGAATAGAGAAGAGGTCACTTTTTCTACGATTCTTTTTGCATATATGGGAATTGCAAATGCAGAGGGCAGCACCGAATCCTTTTGACTTCATTTTCACTTGCGAAGTCAGTTATACGCCACATGATGATTGCTAAATGCCTTGTACCAGATAACATGTTTCGTTACAGGTCAGGTTATTATTTTGTTTAATATAAAAAAAATATTTAGGTGTTATTAATAAGTTTATAATTAAAAAAAATATAAAAATTAATTTGATATAACGTAGTGAGTTTAGGAGATCCAAAAAGAATTTAAATAATCAATAAAAATATAATTTAATTAAAACAAATCAAAATAACATTTTATTTTAAGTATATAAACAATAACATATGAGATGAAATATACTTTAACTGAATCCATTTACGTCCCTAAGCATATAAACAATAACATAGGGGAAGTGTCTTGTTTTTTAAAATTATGATAGTAAAAAAAGAGAAAAGTATTCTCCATATTTGCAAATCATATTTTTTAAAATTATAAAATTTAATGCTCATCAGCATAATTAATGCGTGTCTTGGAAATCTTTTTAAGAATCATAACAATTAACAAGAATAAATCTGGACGATAACAAATCTTATTACAAAGTATTTTGTAATAAAAAAGATAAATGTCAAAATTTTAAATGTATTTTTGGGATGGAGTGGAATGATGCTAACTAGTACTCGCCAATCTTCTATCGTCTTGGTCTTGGAGCGGGATGATGCCAATTGGTCTTGGAGGACGTTTAGCTCGAGACGTCTCGCCCATTTGCTTTCTTAATCGTTTTGAAGAGAAAAAAACCTCTTCCGCTTCTACTGTCATTCTAGAAGTCTCCAGTCATATGTATTAAAGAGTGTACGCGTTTATTTATTAAATTTCATTTATTTTTTATCTGGGTTAAAAAAATATAAATAATATTATTCGTTAAAAATATCAAATATGCGCTGTTTTGCATGCTGATATTTTTAAATATTTACAATAAAATAAAAAAAATACTGTGATTGATTAAGAATGTTAAATGATTATTAACAGGTTTTTTTGAAAACATCCATTAATCGTGCTATTAGCATAAATCTATTCACCGTCTTTAATTACACACACTAGTTTCTTGACAGGTACTTCAAACTTGTATTATTGAATTAATCTATATTGTTTTTTATTTCTATTTTCTGATAGATTGTTAAAGATTTATAAATGAATATGACTTTAATTTTTACGAAATAAACAAATTTTATTTTTAAATAATTTCATAAAATCTTGATAATTATAATTAAATTAAATCTTTAAAATCTGAATCATATAAAATATTTCTTAACTTGAGTGAATTAATATTAGAAACATAAATTGAATTATCTCGCAGCAGTTAATAATTAATAGTTACATTAAATATATATAATCCTTAAAAATAAAAATTACTAAACAATTTTCCCTTGACATCATATCACTATGAACCTTGTTTATTTTAAATATTTATTTTTAGTCATGTAAAATTGAATAAAAATTACTAAACAATTTTCCCTTGACATCATATCACTATGAACCTTGTTTATTTTAAATATTTATTTTTAGTCATGTAAAATTGAATACAAATTAGCAACAAATACATGAATAAAATATTAATTAATTAAGTATTAAGAAAATATTGATTTTTTAATACTATTATTATTTGTCCAGAAAACCAGAAGCAATGTATAGAAAAATTAACTAAGAATTCAATTTAACAATTTGACGTAATTTAACTATTTTCAATTTTATATACTTCATATTTCTTATTAGATTATTTCTAAGCCTTTTTAAATTTATCGCAATAAAATTAAAGTATCAATGCAGCACTGTATAGTTTAAGAATAATTTATTTTATGTTATTTAGAATTTTACATGGTGTGGAAATAATATAAAGCAACATAATTAACCTATGTTTTGGGATTCATTTAAAAAAATATCCTATTGCTCGGGAATCAATAATTTTTTTTTAAAATAATATACAGTAGCAATATCGATAGGTTTATCGATGTACTATAATGTTTTGAAGTTTTGAAGAGGTTGGTGCTTTTATATATATATATATATATATATACATATACATATATATATATATATATGTTAATTCTACCAGTTTATTAATTGATTTCTTTATTTATTGATAGAATAATAGTGGGAAAAAATTAATTATTTTTTTAATTTTTTAGTCCACGAAAAACTAATTTTAGTGGCTAAAATGACTTCAGATATCAAAGAGAGAGAGAGTTAGAAAGGGAGTTGATATGTTTATCCTTTTATTTTTTTCTCATGTGCAACTCTTATAGTATCTCCCAGCTATAATATTAAGAATAAGTTTTCAAATAACCTGCGAGTTAAAGTAAAAAATATGTCAATTTTCCTCACTTGCAAAGAAAAAAGAAAAAAAGGACTCTTATTCTTCTAATTTTAAATTGTCAGAAAATAAAACTAGAATTATAGTTTTTTTCTATAATTCGTTGAGGGCATTATAATTGATTAATTGTATTGCTTTTTTATATTTAATATTAATAAGGTAAGAGTACAAGTCTGTAAGAGATGGTTTTTTTATATACATATTTCGTGACAATTGCAATGATTGTTTTTCTCTTTTTAAATTAGCTTTACCTAGGAAGCTGATATTTTAGCGAGGAGCTAGGATTAATTAATTTCTAGTAATCCCAGGACGCCGGCTTTTGAAGAAGACGCCTTAGACAAAACGGAAGACGTCTTTTGAAGACCCCACCCATTTGTGGGGTCAACTACGATTCAAGACTTTAACCCTTTTCCTCCCCTATAAATGCCCCATCAATGAAGTAACGACACCGCACCCATTTATCTCGAGCTCCAAACTCCAAAGACAACATCTCTCTAGCTAAAGAAAGCTGCAGAAAATGGCAGAAAACCACCAGTCGAATCTTGGTTTCAAAGGAGACAGGTTACTCTAGATCCTCTTGCCTTTATTTTTTTTTCATCAAGTTCAGAGGGATTCAAATTAAATTCCCCCTTTCCTTTTATTTCACCGTCTTCAATTCTTGTGTTGAAGTAATTTTAATTTTGTTATGATGACAGCATCGTAGCGCAGCATGCCGTTTTTGCCTTGCTCGTGGACACGTTAAGCAACCAAATCCAGGTGAAATTCCAGTCAATGCCAGTTTCTCCATTTGACACCCACCAGAGGGTCATGACAGCATTTAATGCTGCTTTGATTATATACGCCACAACATCAGTTGCCGAGGCCATACTCCGGACGCAGAAATCAGTCCACCAAAGACTTGTCGGCAATATTCGCCTCTTTGCTAGCGCCCTTGCTACAATTCTGCTTCTGGTGATTCTTTCCGTGATTGTGTCCTGCATCATTTCTGTCCTGTGGACCTGTTTTTTCTTGAAGTTAGCATACGAATCATGTCAGGATCTATGCCAGTTGCTAGGCCAAACAACTAAAGAGGTCCTAAGCATGTTGAAAAAGCTAATTGCAGCTGTGAGGAGCCCCAAAGAGAAACCAAACCAGCTGAATGTGGAGGTCCTTACAAGTCCCGAGACAGAGATAGTGTTAAGTCAATGAGTTGTTGCTCCTAGCCGCTTTTTGTAATTTATATTGTGAAGATATATTATTTTTCTAACGCAGAAGAGAACTAGATAAAGGATAGGATGTTCTTCCTTGGCATGTGAAAATTGAAAGATATGACATGCTTTTGAGGGGCCTTTTCTTCTTTTTATTTGTATGAGGAATGAGACTTGCAAAGTTATCCGAGATCGATTTATTTGGTGTTCAGCAAGCTCATAGAGGGGCTAAAATAAAGGTCTAATTTAGATTTACTAGTTCATTGCATAGTGCATGAATTTCCATTTAGACAAAACATTCCTCGGGAAAACAATTTGGTCCGGACTATTTTTGACAATAGACCGGTGTCTGTATATTAATGTGCCGTTGTAGCTGCTTTTCCCTTTAAAAAAAATATCTAACATTGAAAAGGTTTTACGATTTCTTATAATCATTTTAAAATGGCGCAAATGATGACTTGTTGCGGTGGTAGTGTAGTGGTGGTGTTTGTGACAACAACGTAGAAGTGATTATAGAGTTGTGGTGATGATGATAAATGTCGCTCATGCTTGGACGGCGTTGAAGTGAGTGGCTGTTCGTTGTTTTAAAAGTTACCGCTTAATATTTAGTTCAAAGCCACTAGAAAACCCGAACATACTAAACTAGATCAAAGTCACTAGAAAACCCAAATATGCTATAGACTTGTCAAAGATTTAAGGGTAAAAAAATAGTTATAACTAGAAAAAATATTAACACCCGCATACCTAAAATAGCTAAAATTTCTACCTAAAATAAGCTAAAATTTTGACAGTTTTATCTGGTCAGCAATCATCTAATATCAAGAATATATCTTCCATATAAATTCGTGATCCTTAACAGCAAATCAAAGCATTGAATTCTTCCTTTGTCTTTTTGGTTTTATCATTAAAAAAAACAACAATTTAATTACACATTTTAAAATTACAAAATGAACTCGGGAACAGTGCTGGAAATTTCCGGGCACCTTCTGGGTTGACGCCCCGCCGCAAGAAAAACCAGTGGACGGGGGGACCTGGATTGGCTTCTTCCCCTCTTCCCTTCCCTCTGGCGGTGGCACCGTGACCTGCAAACGCAACAAAAACGCAACAAGCAGTCTGTTTTGGTTTTTTTCTTTCTTTCTTCCTCGCGGTCGTTTTTCTTTCTTCTGCAGATCTGGCGGTGGGGTCTCGGTCCAGATCTTCTACATGGGGTTGAACCGGAGAAGGAGAGCCGGTTGATGAGGAAGGGGACGGCGTCTGTGGAGGAAGAGCTGGAGGAAAAAGGCGGACAGATAGGGGTCTGTGGGCACCGCTAGCTGTGTGGGCTGCTCTGGGGTTGGTTTCGGTGGAGGCCGGTCTGTGCTGATGAGGGAAGATCTGTTGTGGTCAACGGTGAGGGAAGAGACCGGAACCTGTGGGCTGCTGGATCTCCGGTGAGGACGGCGCTGCTACGGCTGACGGTCAAGACCGGCTGAGAGGGGGAAGGTCGGGTGTGTGGCTGGTCTGTGGGAGAAAGGAAAATAAGGGCTAGCTTGTGTGGAAGAATGGATCTGGAAAGAGATGAGGGAAGATGGAACGGGGAGTGTAAGTGGGGCTGCTGTGGGTGACATTGAGCTGGGGAAGAAGAAAGGTGAGTGGCGGCTGTTTTTGGCTCTCTGGTTCTGGGAGAGAGAACCAAAGAAGAGGGGGGGCAGCGGCTTCGTTTGACAGAGACGAAAAATTGCTATAGCGTTCCTCTATTCTCTTTTGTTTTTACACCTCTGCCTCCCCCAAATTTTTCTCCGCCCCCTTGCCTCAAAATTTTCTTCCCTAGATAAAAATATTTTTTAAAAAATATACTTGGTAAAAAATCTGTATTTTAATTTGTTTAAAAATGAGTAATATCAAGATTTAATAAAAAAAATCAATAGTTTTAAAAATATACGTTAAAAGTTAGACATGTTTAAAAAACTTTTAAAAATTAAATTTTTTAAAACAATATTAAAAATACTGAATCGACGTAAATATATTAATAATATATTTTTTGGATTTTATTATTTTTTTATTTTAAAAAAAAAAATATTAAAAAAATTTGCTAAAAATATTAGATAGCAATAATAAAAATAGTGCTTATCTAGTTATGGCGTCAATAATGATATTAATGACAAGATTACAATAATAGTGTTGTTTTAAATAATTTAACATTCTGTGAATAAATTATTATTTATAAAATTTATTACGGAGTTTCCCAAGGTGAAAACGTTTTTCAATAAAGAAACTAGTTTAAAGATTAATTATATAATATAAATCAGTTTTTCAATAAAATATCAATATAAAATATTTTAATAAAAACAAGCATGTAGAAATCATAAAAAAATTTTAGGAAAAATTTTTTTTTTTTAAATGAGAATTTTAGTTTGGTGATGGATAATTTTAAGGTGTTGGTTTAGAGAAAAAAAAAAAAAAACAAATTCAGCTTAAATCTCAAAACCAAGTCACATCACTAGTTTTTATGTGAGGGGAGACACTAACAAAACTCCAAACGTAATGGGAAATCACTATGCCATGAAAATATTGTTCACGCTTTTATATTTCACCGTGGATTCACTGTTTATTTTTTTTCATTTTAATCATCAAATTTCTTTTTGGGACATTTAAACCCTTTTGAGGCCAAATTAAAAGGCAATTGCTAAATTTATTGACCAAGAACATGATTGAAAAAAGAATGACTAATATGGAAACGACATATGAGTTTAAAGTTTATGTAAACAGTTTAATTTAATTTTTATACTTTTCAAATTATACCTATATGGTCCCTTTTTTTTTTTGCAAATCATTTTTTAGTCTTTAGTATAAGAATGAAGAGAGGGATCTCACCGAATTCTGCAGTAAAAAGAGAAAAATAATGTTAACATTGATTCCAGCAACAAAAATTATTGATTTTAAAGGATCTCACCGAATTCTGCAGTAAAAAGAGAAAAATAATGTTAACGTTGATTCCAGCAACAAAAAATATTGATTTTAAAGTTAACAAAATCTATTTCATAATAAGAGTTCCACTTAAATGCCTTTAGTTACGGGTTAATTTAGGATTTTGTGTTATTTTTAGGTTGCATGGGGCTATTAATGGTTTTTATCAATGTAATTAAAGTTTATTTTAGGTGTTTTGAGTTAAAAATAAGCTTTTATATAAAAAAAATATAAATCTTGATTTTTCAATTAGTGACTGAAATACGAGTAAAAATAAACAACATATTTTCAAGGTTTTTTCATAAAAAAATAAAAAATAATATATGGGGTGGATTTCGTTTGCCTCATTAGCTTTTATTTTTAAAAAAATAAATAAGGGTTTATGTTAACCTAACTTGCTAAGCCGAATAATGCTTTGCAACTTTTTTTTATTTTTAGTTTGTTTTTTTTTCTAAACTTGCCTTTTTTATTGATGTTTTTTATATGTATTTTTTAAAATAAATTTTTGATTTATATCTAAATTAATACTCCATCTATATTGTTTTTTTTCCTTTTTACCTGTCTATTTTTAAATAACATATGATATTTAATTATTTTTCACATATTTAATTTTTAAAGAGATTATTCAAATTCATCAATAATTTTTTTATGTTTTATATAAATTAATTTTATTTTTAAAAATAAAAAATAAGTTTTTTTTACATTTAATTTTATTAATCACCAATATGTGTGTGTATTTAGATCACAATTATAGATTTGATTAATATCTCTACTGATGAATTGGTGGGTCAATCCAAAAATAATAATGTCTTTAACTTAAATAATATTGTTTTCGATAAAAAAAATTATTAAAATTAACCCAGTCAAGATTTACTTAGATTTAATTTAGATCTAATGAAGTTAATTAAATTATAGATTCATGTCATTGTATTTGACCAGTAAATAAAAATTCTAATTTAAAAACAAAAACCTAACTCGTAACACGATCCAAATCAAGCTACTGAACCAAATGATATTTGATGGATGTCTTGTCCAAAACGGGGAGGTGCATCTTCCTGACAATACTTGGCCCTTTGTCTCACTAGGTTTCGATCGCTATTAGACAGCAGAGAGCCCAAGGCTTCGAAAATCTTAC
>Ga0325414_1002895_pt1 | contig 17684 bp, 17 predicted proteins | sample PopdelMetagenome_8_FD_206183 | JGI IMG/M metagenome (GOLD analysis project Ga0325414, IMG submission 206183) | Populus deltoides microbial communities from Bellville, Georgia, United States - Leaf-PdKOR-R3 | ecosystem: Host-associated > Plants > Phyllosphere > Phylloplane/Leaf | place: USA... | reverse complement strand
AAAAATATTTAGAGGATATTTTTTATTATACTCACAAGCAATTTTCTTTTTAATTATTCATTGATTTTTTTATAGTTATATTATATTATTAAATTAATATAAATTAATGATATCAATCCAAGATTTTTATTGATTTTTTTTAAAAAATACTATCATGACTCGTAACGTCTAGCGAGCCACCTATGACCTTTATCTTTCAAATTTTAATCAACCACGATTATACAGTATTTGGGCAATTCACCCATTCAGGAGTCGAAAGGGGCTAATGATGGGCTCCAGCTCATCTAATCTGAATAAATTTTACCCATCAAGATTCTGTTAACTTTCTTTACCTGGTCCAGAACCATTGTTTTCACACTTGAGACATGACCGTGGCCATTAGAAAAAAAGAAAGAAAGAAAACATAATTGGTCACAGCAGACAGCAGTTCAGTGGCTTTTGCAACTTCAGCTTTACTTTGCATTCTCACTTCCGCTTCACAGTTTCGTCTACATATTCCCACCATGAGACCGAAAAAACTCTGTTTCTTAACCTTTACCTTCTTCACTTTATCTGTCCTCCGAGTTGATTCAACTCAGCCACCATTCTCGTGCGACTCGTCAAACCCATCAACAAAGGCCTTCCCTTTTTGTGAAACCACATTGCCCATCAGCCAAAGAGCCAGGGACCTGGTCTCTAGGCTCACGTTGGATGAAAAGATTTCTCAACTCGTCAACTCAGCTCCACCAATTCCAAGACTCGGTATCCCGGGTTATGAGTGGTGGTCCGAGGCATTACATGGCGTTTCCAATGCAGGGCCTGGCATTCATTTCAACGATAATATTAAAGGCGCCACTAGTTTCCCTCAAGTCATCCTCACTGCTGCTTCTTTTGATGCCTACCAATGGTATCGCATTGGTCAGGCAAGACCACTCTAACAAAACCTTAATCTTTCTTAATTACTACTTGCGAAAATATTAGTACATAAGTTCTGTATATTTTGACTTTGATTGTGTTATTTTTTCTTTGAATGTGCGAAGGCGATCGGAAAAGAGGCTAGAGCACTGTACAACGCAGGGCAAGCTACAGGTATGACATTCTGGGCACCAAATATTAACATTTTTAGGGACCCGAGATGGGGGAGAGGACAAGAGACACCCGGGGAGGATCCATTGGTGACAGGGTTATATGCAGCATCATATGTGAAAGGGGTTCAAGGGGATTCCTTTGAAGGAGGAAAGATTAAAGGGCATCTTCAAGCCTCAGCTTGTTGCAAGCATTTTACTGCTTACGATTTGGATAATTGGAAAGGCATGAATCGCTTCGTGTTTGATGCTCGCGTAAGTGTGTCTTGCCCAAATGGCCTTCACCCAATTTTTTATGTTCTGGCTTTCCTTTTTTATTTTGTGCCCTTTTGGAACTAAAATAAAAGATACTTCCTTGTTTCAAGTGCTCTATAATAACTTTTATTTGATTCAAAAGATTAGATTGGTGGATGATATCCTTTATTGGGTTTTGCAATTATGTTAATCTGGTCATTTGCTTTGCCGACATACTTCAGGTTTTGGAAATTAGCAAATGCCAGAACATAAAATTACAATTTCAATCTGTTGTAATTTATTCTAAGCCCTTTCTCCAAGACATAATCTGAGCCAATTTTTTTTTTTTTTTTTTACTGCTGTAGGTTATTCTTGGTTCTAGGTTTGCATCAGTTTTGAGCGAAAATGTCTGAAGGCAAAAAAAATAATATCATTGTTTGATTCTTTTCTTAGTCGAGTCACCTTAAGACTTTCTGGTTATCACTGTAGTGTACTAGTTGGTGAATCGTGATTATTTTTTGTTTGTTTTTAAATCAGGTGACCATGCAAGATTTAGCAGACACGTATCAACCACCATTCAAAAGCTGTGTTGAACAGGGGAGAGCCAGTGGGATAATGTGTGCTTACAATAAAGTTAACGGAGTCCCTAGCTGTGCCGACTCCAATCTCCTTTCCAAAACTGCTAGAGCGCAATGGGGTTTTCGTGGGTATGTATCAAAGCAGTTCATACATTTGCAGTGCATATTCTTGTGAATGGTAGCTACTCCATATGAAGTGTTCATTGGTGTCAATTATTGTTTTGTCATTACCAAAATGTTTTAATAATCAGGTATATCACATCAGACTGTGATGCTGTTTCCATCATCCATGATGATCAAGGATATGCTAAATCACCCGAAGATGCTGTGGTTGATGTGCTTAAAGCTGGTATAGGACCTACCTCTTGATCTCCTTGCCTATGTCACAAAGTAGCATGTGCTTGTGTTTGCTGCCTAGGTTTGTGGTATTGGTTACAATAACTCCTGCTAGGAAAGAATTATTCGATTCTGGACCCGTTTAATCTTATGGGTCCACCAGTAAAAAGGAGCCCGTAGGTGCACCAAAGTCAATGTTTATCGACAATTGGCCCATCACTCTTTTCAGTGTGCCCTTGTTAACTTTTCTTAGGTGTTTTGGATGCTAACTATTCTCTCGCTATCTGGTCCTTCTTTTCTCTCTTCTGGCTGTATGTGAAAAAGATAGAATTCGCATGCGGCATGTAGTATTCAATCTGCAATTAGATAATTGAATACAATCACTGCAAATTAAGTTTTACAGAACAAGAAAGCAATTACTTCATGTATTGTGTTGCAATCGCTTTGATTAGGAAAAGTTGACACACTTATTTTTCCAAACACAATGTTACTTGTATGACTGAGAGCTTCGAAATAGTAAAAGCTTAAAATGACTCCTAGACTCATGATACTCCTTTGTCACAGTGTCTACTTTAACAATACAGTTTTTCTATAAAAATGGGTCAATAGGATGAGTTGGAAAAGCGATTCGACATTCTCAAATTAGTAAAGTTCCCACTTACATATATGTTACAGACCAATGAGTGGATTCTACATATCTGTGGAATAACGGACCAGGATATTCCTAGTGTCAAATAACCACTCAGCCTAAAAGCTTTAGCTATTAGGCTAGGAGAAGCCCCAGCAACTGGGTTTGTATAGTTTTCAGTAACATTTTCTTTATATTACATCCTTGATCCTTAGTAGAACAGAGATGCTGTTCGATCAGTTTAATAATGTTGATCATAGTTAACTTTTTTAGCATTCAATAAGAATTTTAGTTTAATTTCAATCAGATGGACTTTAGCAGGTAAACCAAAGTAGCCTTTTATTTTGTATTTTATCTTTTTACTTTGTCTAACATGCATGTACAGGCATGGATGTCAACTGTGGATCATACTTGCTGAAACACGCCAAAGTGGCAGTGGAACAGAAAAAACTGTCTGAATCCGATATTGACAGGGCCCTTCATAACCTCTTTTCTGTAAGGATGAGGCTAGGCCTTTTCAATGGACATCCTGAAGGCCAGCTTTTTGGAAACATTGGTCCTGACCAAGTTTGCTCCCAAGAACACCAGATACTAGCTCTTGAAGCTGCCCGTAATGGCATTGTCCTTTTAAAGAACTCTGCAAGACTCCTCCCTCTTTCGAAATCCAAAACCAAGTCTCTGGCTGTTATTGGCCCTAATGCCAATTCTGGGCAAATGCTTATTGGAAACTATGCAGGCCCTCCATGCAGATTTGTTACCCCGCTGCAAGCATTGCAGAGCTACATTAAACAAACTGTTTATCACCCCGCTTGTGATACAGTTCAATGCTCTTCAGCTTCAGTTGACAGGGCAGTGGATGTAGCAAAAGGAGCAGATCATGTAGTATTGATGATGGGTCTGGACCAAACTCAGGAGAGGGAAGAGCTTGATCGCACTGATTTGTTGCTTCCAGGGAAGCAACAGGAACTCATCATCGCTGTTGCAAAAGCAGCCAAAAATCCAGTTGTTCTAGTGCTTTTTTCTGGAGGTCCTGTTGACATTTCTTTTGCCAAGAATGATGAAAACATTGGAGGCATTTTGTGGGCTGGTTATCCTGGTGAAGGTGGTGCCATTGCCCTTGCAGAAATCATGTTTGGTGATCATAATCCAGGTAAAGTTATGATCGATGTTTCGAAAGGAAAGGCTGTGCTTCTTTATTTGTCAGCAAATGCATGAGTGATGGAAAGTTTTATTTTATTCTCAACATCTTATGGTACTTTGGCACTAGACCTAGAAAGAGGCGGTTTCTTTTTGGGTCGGTAGGTTTTTTCCGAGAAACACGCTGGTGGAAAGTATTACTTTATTTTTCGACATCTTATGGTACTAACAGTGAATGCATGATGCTATGTAGGAGGGAGATTACCAATGACTTGGTATCCACAAGAATTTGTGAAAGTTCCAATGACAGACATGGGGATGCGACCTGAAGCTTCTTCAGGCTATCCTGGCCGTACATACAGGTTCTACAAAGGCCGAAGTGTTTTTGAGTTTGGTTATGGCATCAGCTACTCAAAATATTCTTATGAACTAACAGCTGTCTCCCAAAACACACTCTACTTAAATCAGTCGTCAACAATGCATATAATCAACGACTTCGACTCAGTTCGTTCCACATTGATTTCTGAGTTGGGCACGGAGTTCTGTGAGCAAAACAAATGCCGTGCAAGAATTGGAGTGAAGAACCATGGAGATATGGCAGGCAAGCATCCAGTTTTACTATTTGCGAGGCAGGAAAAACATGGAAATGGTAGGCCAAGGAAACAGCTGATCGGATTCCAAAGTGTGGTATTAGGTGCAGGGGAAAGAGCTGAAATTGAATTTGAAGTGAGCCCTTGTGAACACCTTAGTAGAGCTAATGAAGATGGCCTGATGGTGATGGAAGAAGGAAGACATTTCTTGGTTGTAGAAGGTGACGAGTACCCAATTTCCGTTGTAATTTGATATGGAGAATGAGTTCTCAAAACTGAAAAGCCAGTATTTACTAGTTTGATGGTGTTGGTACCATGTCGGTGAACCCAGAGAAAGGGGTAAGGCACACACCCAGAAAAATAATATATTTCAGGTGTATATCGATAAATGTCACTACCTATTTCATAGTCATCAATTGTATGTGAATTTTCACTCTCTTTTCTTGTTTCCACTTTATGGTATGACTGAATTGGTAAAGTCGAAGCTCTCACGACCAAATTGAAGACCTTGGGTTCCTTTGTTTCAATATTTTCTCAAATTTTCCAAGTCTAGGCCAAAACTTCGACGAATTAAAAAAAAAAAAAACTTAAAATGCATGGAGAATTCATATATAGAAACATATTATTTTTTCATTTAAAAAAGATGTTGCATGTGTGCACGATAAAATGAATTTTTTTTTACCTTTTTTTTTCTCTTTATTTTTTTTTGTTTTATTATTATTTTTTTAATTGATATTTATTTTATTTTATATTTATTTTATTGATTTTTTCTTCAATTTCACCTATCACCTCTCATTATTTAGTTTTATTTAATTTTTTTATATCAAATTTAATTTTTATTTTTTTAATGGTTGTTTGTTTATTTTTAATTATTTTTCTAGTTGAATTTTGTTTTCAATTTTATCCCTCGTTATTCTATTCTAAAATATTTTTATATCAAATTTAATGCTCATTTTTTTAATTGATATTTCTTTTGTTTTGGATTATATTTTTTTTAAATTTCACCCCTTAACATTTTAATGATTTGAATTTTTTTTTCTTTTTGCCTTCTATTAGGATAGTCTTGGCTCATGATTAAGGACATGAGTTTTGAAGTTTAATACTGGTTAACTTTAGTTTTTTTTAATTTTTTTTAAATTGATTTTTTTTTCAATTTCTTCATTCAATATTTGATTTATTAGAAATTGATTTTCATGTTTTTTTTCTCTTTTCTACAGGGTTATCTCAATCATATATTTATAGTCACAGGTTAACTCGGATTTTTTTGTTGCCTTTTTAATTATTATTTTTTGTTTTGCCTTTCAACATTGAATTATTTGATACTTAAGTTTCATAGTTTTATTTAGTTTATTTTTAAAGAAGTTACTCCATTATAATAACAAGGTTAATAATTTAACATGTCAACCGAGACAAGCACAAGTTGGGATTTTTTAGCTTTTTTTTACGTTGTTTATTTTTTTATCAGTTGATGTGTAATTATTATATACATATATTTTGTTTGTATTATTTAAATTAGTTATGCTTATTAAATATATTTAATTTAATAAACTGTTTTTTTTAGAAATACTAATGTCCCTTAACATTTTTTTCACGCTAACAAAAAACAAAATTGGGTTGGCGCAGCTTAGCGCATCGTTTTGTTTCTGCTACTGATATCTAGTTGGCCTGGTTGAAGGTGGGAAAGGTTTAGGCCCTCATTGTCTAGTGAAGCCTTCAAGGCAAGCCTGCCGAGTGCCCATTATGCAGAGGGGCACGTGAAGGATTTATATCAAGCCACCATCCAGGGACCCAAACAACTCAGTAGAGCAGATATAATTTTTTATTTTTCATAGAAATTGACATCCCTCACAGATGCTCAGTATCAGCGTTATCACGAGTATTTTTCTCAAAATAGTACAGCAAAAAAATAATTCTCAAACTTACACAGTTAGTGCATCTCAAGGTAAAATCTTTACAATTGAGTTTTTCTGTCGTTTTGCTACCCATTTTCTTCATTTGACCCCTCCATGTGCTCTCTTGGAAAAAAAAAAAAAACTTACTTTATCACTGCCCTTGTGCCCATTACCTCTCTTCAAAAATAAATATCTCCATTCCCTCTGTTCAGCTCTCCTCAACAGACTCACAGAATGAGACTGCAAAACTTGTGTCTCAGAATCCTCATCGCCATCCTCACAACTTCACTCCATTTATATGTTGAGTCAACACAACCACCATACTCGTGTGACTCATCTGACCCATCAACAAAGTTGTACCCTTTTTGCCAAACTAAACTACCCATAAGCCAAAGAGTTGAAGACCTTGTCTCTAGACTAACATTAGATGAAAAAATATCCCAACTTGTTGACACAGCCCCAGCAATCCCGAGGCTTGGCATCCCTGCCTATGAATGGTGGTCCGAAGCATTACATGGTGTCGCCCTTCAAACCACGGTGCGCCAAGGCATCCGTTTCAACGGGACCATTCGGTTTGCCACAAGCTTCCCTCAGGTTATTCTGACTGCTGCTTCATTTGATGCTCATCTTTGGTATCGCATTGGTCAAGTAAGTAGCTTCATCTGCTAGGCTCTCAATACCTGTGTTTCTACATTAACATTTTTTCCGATTCAGTTCCTGTAGCAAAATATATATAGCTCCTTGTCACTTGGATATGTAGAAAAGAAAAGAAAACGAAGCTCTACATCCAAAAGTAATCGTTATTGATTTGTGAATGGATTCTTGAAGGTGATTGGAAAAGAAGCAAGAGGGATATACAACGCTGGACAAGCTACAGGCATGACATTTTGGGCACCAAACATCAACATATTTAGAGACCCAAGATGGGGAAGAGGGCAAGAGACACCTGGAGAAGATCCTTTTGTCGCTGGAAAGTATGCAGTGTCATATGTGAGAGGAGTTCAAGGGGACTCTTTTGGAGGAGGAACCCTTGGTGAGCAACTTCAAGCTTCAGCTTGTTGCAAGCATTTTACTGCTTATGACTTGGATAAATGGAAAGGCATGAATAGGTTCATCTTTGATGCTCAAGTAAGCGATACACAATGGTCATGATTGTCTTCTTTCCTTTCACTGTGCGATGTTTAAAAAGAAATTGGAGGATCCCAAATTGGTCCAGCTGCCTGATGTGTTTAAATAGTTTTTAATCAGGAAAAAAAACACAGATTGGTGACGAATCAAGCTGTTGGGTACTGCATTATATATGTATGATCTTTAATCTGTGGCTATGTCGTGTTTTAACTTCAACTGAAAACTAGATGAATACTTCAAGGATATCTGGCTAAAGTGATCATGAAGCGACAGAAAATCTTTGACCATTAAAAAATGTAGGCTTATCAAAAAATCCTTGACCAGTCAAGGAGAGGATATAGAAGTTAAAGAAGCACAGAATTATATATTGCTTAAGTTAAGGAAGTTGTTTCTACTTTTGTACAGTAGTTTATTTTCCTTTCTTAAAATTAATCAAATCTATATTTAAGATATTCATGTTAAAATGAAATTCTCTGCCATTTCATTTACATGCCAGCACCTTTTTCTGGGTTTAGGTCACATTGCAGGATTTAGCGGATTCGTACCAGCCTCCGTTCCAGAGCTGCATACAAGAAGGAAAAGCTAGTGGGATAATGTGTGCTTATAATCGTGTTAATGGGGTCCCAAATTGTGCAGATTACAATCTATTGTCTAAAAAGGCCAGAGGACAGTGGGGCTTCTACGGGTAAGGAGATAAATGTTGAAAAGATGGATTTTTTCCTCTCTTTTAAGAAAAATGATCATTGGTGTTTTGTTCTTGAAAAAATAATCAGGTACATCACATCAGATTGTGATGCAGTCGCCATAATTCACGATGATCAGGGATACGCTAAATCACCAGAAGACGCTGTTGCAGATGTGCTTAAAGCCGGTATTGTGACTCTCTCCTTTTCCATGGCCATACTAGAGCCTGTACTTGTTTGCAAGTTAAATGAACATATCAAATAAGCAAAAATAGTGTAGATATTCAATGAACAAAAGAATCGTGTGGCCCACAAGTGGAAAGATCCACCTTATTTGCATATCTGGTCCAGTGTGTTTGATTTTAGATATAACAGTAAAAATAAAAATAAAAAAAGTCCCAAGGAAAGAATCCCTTGGACAATTGTACCACTAAATAGCGTTCCCTTTAGGCAAAGCTATAAACAAAGTGCAAAGGTTTTGCATTTTTCCTGAAACAGTGAAATGATCAAGACATCAAGGAACAGGTCTCAATTCACAGTAGCAATGATATAGGCTTGCATGTGTCACTACCAAACAGCCACAGCAGCTAGTTAAGGAACTAGTTTCAACTTTCTAATTTCAAGAGAAAAAACATATGGAGTGCATAAAAAGTTGTGGTTTATACTTGCCTGTCTTCTAATTTCTTAGACAAACAAAAAAATATTTCAGGGATGGATGTTAACTGTGGTGATTACTTGAAGAACTACACCAAATCAGCTGTCAAAAAGAAAAAATTGCCGGAATCTGAAATAGACAGAGCCCTTCACAACCTTTTCTCTATAAGGATGAGATTAGGACTATTCAATGGCAATCCCACTAAACAACCTTATGGCAACATTGCTCCAGACCAAGTCTGTTCCCAAGAGCATCAGGCTCTAGCCCTAAAAGCAGCTCAAGATGGCATAGTCCTGCTAAAGAATCCTGATAAGCTTCTCCCGCTTTCAAAATTGGAAACCAAGTCCCTTGCAGTTATAGGCCCCAATGCTAATAATTCAACGAAACTTCTTGGAAACTATTTTGGTCCACCCTGCAAAACTGTTACACCACTGCAAGGATTGCAGAATTATATCAAGAACACTAGGTATCACCCAGGTTGCAGTAGGGTTGCATGCTCTTCAGCTTCAATAAATCAAGCAGTAAAAATCACGAAGGGGGCAGATCAAGTGATATTGGTTATGGGACTAGATCAAACTCAAGAGAAGGAGGAACAAGATCGTGTGGACCTGGTGCTCCCAGGGAAGCAGCGGGAGCTGATAACTGCTGTAGCAAAAGCTGCAAAAAAACCAGTTGTTCTGGTGCTTTTTTGTGGAGGTCCAGTAGATGTATCTTTCGCCAAATATGATCAGAACATTGGAAGCATTATATGGGCTGGCTATCCAGGTGAAGCTGGAGGAACTGCATTGGCACAAATTATATTTGGCGACCATAACCCAGGTGAATTATTAAGTGTTTGAGCAGATTAATTTGATCCGCTAATGGCATAGGAAAGAAGGGATGAATACTTTACTGCTAAACTATTTTCAATTGAATGGTGTTCATCTTGTTGCCATGCAGGAGGGAGATTGCCAATGACTTGGTATCCACAAGATTTCACCAAAGTACCAATGACAGACATGAGAATGCGTCCTCAACTATCTTCAGGCTATCCTGGCCGTACTTATAGGTTCTACAACGGGAAAAAGGTTTTTGAATTCGGCTATGGTCTTAGCTACTCAAACTATTCTTATGAGCTTGCTTCTGATACACAAAACAAGCTCTACTTGAGAGCTTCAAGTAATCAAATAACTGAGAACTCAAATACTATAAGACACAAGCTAATTTCAGATATTGGTAAAGAACTCTGCGAAAAAACTAAGTTTACAGTTACTGTCAGAGTTAAAAACCACGGAGAGATGGCAGGTAAGCATCCAGTATTGCTTTTTGTGAGGCAAGCAAATCCTGGAAATGAAAGGCCAATCAAAAAGTTGGTTGGATTCCAAACTGTGAATTTAAATGCAGGGGAGAATGCTGAAATTCAATATGAGCTGAGCCCTTGCGAGCACCTTAGCAGTCCTGACGATCGTGGTATGATGGTGATGGAAGAAGGATCTCAGTTCTTGCTTATTGGAGACAAGGAATACCCAATCACTATAATATTTTAGTACTCGGTAATGATTCTTCAAACACAAGGGATTGCAGTTGTGCTAGATTTTTGTTAGCGCATATTGGCTCCCAACAATGGATATCCCCTTTTAAATGCCTGGAATGAATAATATCACATTGGAACGATCTTTTCATAAAACACACTTTATGGTATGACTGCCATGGAACGTGTTTGGTAATTGGGATACAGAGGCTTTGTCAATGCACAAATAGAAGATCTCAGAATAGGTTTCTTCACTTCCATATTTTCCCAAATTTTGTAGTCCAGGTAGAAAGAAAAAGGACTGATTTTTGGTTATTTCTGTTTATTCATATGCTTTAAAGCTGGCTGAGTCGAAGGTGCATGGGAGAGATTTAGGCCGTTATTGAACAAGGAATCACTGCATGAAGGAAACCTGGCGATCGTGCGTCGATTAAAGGATTCATCTTTTTATTCAGGCACCCATAACAGCTCAGAAAGTAATGCATAGCGCAGATATTCCAATTTTTCCTAAAAATTATCATACGTCACAGATCCTCAATATCAACATTATTGCGGGACTTTGTCCCGACAAGTTTAGTTCTACAGTAAAATCTCTGCCATAACCAAAATTTGACTTCATGAATCTCAAAGCTTTCAGGAGGACACTTTTTTGAGAACCCATCTAGCAACCCGAAGACGCAGGATTCACTGCCCTCCAGTAGCATTTGTACTATGGCATAATCATCTCACTTTACATCGTTTTCTCAGCAACCAAACAAAACATATTTGAGAGAGAGAGAGAGATGGAGGAGATGAGAGACGATAGAGAGCTTGTGGATGACTACTTTTGGGTTTGATTTAGGGTTGGGATTTGGAAGAGATGAGAGGCAAAGAGTGGGGGGTTGATTTAAGTTAGGATTGGAAAGAAAATTGAGTTTTTATAACTGTTTTTTTTTTAAGAGCTCCTCTCATATTTTTTAAATAAAAAATGAACAAATTTTTTTTATAGATTTTCTAATTGATTGATTTGGATTTTATTTAATTTTTTAGTTAATTCCTTTCATTTTCTCAACTTAATTGGTTTTTCAAGTTTTTGCTCACCTCTACCTCTTATCACTTTTTAGTTGAGAGATTAAGCTCATCCAAGCATATATTAAAGTTTTATTTGATTTTATTATTGGATTTTAACATGAATTATTTTGTTGAATTTTTTTATTTGATAGGCTGTAAACTCAATTGTTGGTTGTGATTAGAATTTTATTATTTATATGTAATTTTTTAAATTACTACAGTTTTAACGAATTAATAAAAATTGAAAAGTTATACACTTCTCTTCCCCCCTCTCCCTTTCTCCTCCTTTTCAGCTCCTACTTCCAAGCTACTTCTTTTCTTCCTCCTTCTTTCCCCTCTTTACTTCTCCTCAAATCTTACTTTTCCAGCATCACACGTCCTGAGGAAGTTGTTCTCGGACTGGATACCAGCAACGTCACTGGACCTTGTTCCTATAAAACTCGCTTAAAAAAGAATATACAACTTATGCCATCTATTCATTTCTTATCAACAAACTCACAGAATGAAACAACAAAAGTTGCGTCTCATAATGTTGAGTCGACAGATTCATCTCATAGTCATCCACAGCATCCTTACTCGTGTCCTTCGTCATCTGAACAACAGCCTCCATACTCTGTGTGATTCATCTGACCCATCATAAAAAAACGTACGCTTTTTGCAAAACTACACTGCCTATACGCCAAAGAGCAGAATAACTTGTCTCTAGACTAACATCATATATCATTATATATAAACAGCAGAATAAGTTTTTGAGCGTTAAAACTTACGTGAAAACCAAAACCGAATTGCTTTAAGTTGAATTTTATCATGTACATATTAAATTTTATGTGATTGGTGCACATGACTAATTGAATTATTATTTTTTTCAAAAAAAAAAAAGAATTAAGGAGAATTTATTGGAGCATAAAGAAATGCAGTCGATCCTTTCTCTCTAGAAGTTTAGCATGCCGACATGGTACACAATTCTTAGAATATTAGAATTGCTCAAGCTTCCTTGTCCTATGAGGATTGGGAGACACACATCATGTATATGTATATCACTATTTGAACAATATCATTATATCACAACTTTTATTTGCTGCCTTTAAAGAGACGTAGGAGCACACAAATAAATTGACAAATAGGACTGAAGGAAAAGCTGCAATGGGATACGGGTTTTTTTTTAACAGTGGAGAATTTATTGCCATCAAAATTCAGGTATATTTGTCCAAAATACCTAGTGATGAATAGTGGCATTGCAAAAAAAAAAAAAACTGAAATGGAAAATAGTGATGCTAGATGAGAATTTCCCAGACAATTGGCCTGCCCCTGTATCTCTGTTTCACTGATTCTAAAGAAATGATTGTTTCATGATTAGCAGTGTGAAAAAAGAAAGGTCATAATTTTGAAGAATGCAACAAAAATGCATAGAAGAGGGATTTCCCCATCACTATCTAAGACACATGTTGTAAGGTTTATTTGCCACAAGCCATAATGTGATTAGCAGAAACAAAATCAAAGTGTATGATATTAGTACATGAGATTCCCTAGCAAGGGAACAGTAGCTGACACTTACAGTATTCCCACCACTTCTGAATGTGGCAAAAACAAACCCGGGGTCATCCCTTGCTTTCCATGTCATTGAAGGGACAGTTATCTCGCGTGTCCCATCTGAGTGTGTGTGATCACAAAATTCATGTGTATGCGCACTGAAAACAATCCTGCAAACAAGGGCAAAGGCCACAGGTGATCATCTTAAGAAGTCACTGTTTGATGCACTCTGGAAAAATACCAGAATGCATCGAGCATCAACAATACTAGTATATCTGCTTCATCTGTCCTTTAAACTCGAGATGAGTATGTGAAACACATTATCAGCCAATATTCTCTTTTCCATAATAAATGCAACTAGTATCCATGATCGGCATAAAGATTTGTAAAAATACCTTGGTTTAAGAGCCTGAAATATGTATTGCGTAGCATTTGGAGGGATTGTATGCCATATCTCATAGGGAGCACCAGTATATCCCCTAAAGGAAACGTTAAGGAAACTTTAAGAAACAGAACTCCCAATCACGTAAGTTCAAGCAAGTAAATTCATAAGACAAAATCAAAGGCACGTAGAAAGGACTATAAGCTCCCATCGGAAGACAACTAAGCATTGCAAAACTTTAGAAAACATATGATTCCATATCTTGGCTATCGCTCAACAATAACACAGGGAGTTCAACTTCACACTTGTACCTCCACGTTTAACTTTAAAGTGATGAGTGCATAAACAAATATTGATTATATGACATGAAAAAAGTGAGCAAAACATCACTGTTTACATGAAAGGATCCTATCACTATCAGCAGTGAAAACATGCGAAGAATAAAAATCCATTGATATCAGCATTTGCAAGAATTGCACCCACCTGCTACTCTCTAATGCATTCAAGCCCTGACGTAAGGGCATAGGAGCTTTTCTAACAACATTCCCTTCCTTACAACCACCATTTTCCGCTCGATGCAATGGAAAATGAAGTAAGAGGACAGGACCTAATCCAGATGACACTAAATCCTTTCTCCGCCCAAAACTATCAGACGTTTTCGTAAATTCTCCACAATCACCCATTTCTTTCTCCGAATCCATCCATGATGAACCTATTCTTTCCATCTCTACAGCCTTCTCAACACTAAACCTCAACTTATTATTACCACAAAGCAATGCAACCGCGTTAAGGGAAACAAAACTAACATTGTCAATATCAAACGCACCACAACCAGATGAATCTAGCCCCGGAAAACTCCTAGCTATCCAATAAACTGAATTTGAGTCGAGCCCACTGCACCCTCCAACATCCATATCACCAAGAACAACATGAAATGGAAGTTCAATAAATGGCCCTAACATTTCATGAAACTGATGCAACACTGATACCCATTTACCCCTCGTCAATGTCGACCCTCTCGCCGAAACATCCCCCATTACCAGCAGCATGTCAGGCTTTAAAGAATAAAAAGATTTCTGCTACCCATAGAAAAGATTAGAGTCGATTTCTTCTTCTAATTAAACATCGAGATTAAAGTTTAAAAAAGAGTGAGAGAGAGAGAGAGATGAATTGTTGTTACCTTGAAAACCTTGGACATGTAATAATCTCTAAAATAGAGGTTAAAAAAGCTAGTGTCAGATCCTAAGAGTAATAAATTCGCGACCAGCATGACTTTCAAAACCTCATCGTTGTCGTTCTCCTCTTCAACGATGTCGTGTTCCTGTTGGTTGAGATCTGTGTTGGGTACGATGTTGCAAGAAGGGATTGAAATCCAGTGTTCGTAAAAGAATAGGGAGAGGAATAGTAGGAGAGATAGGAGGGGTTTCCATGGAAATAATAGGACCATTGTTGTTTTGTTGGGAGAGTAACACGGGGAGCTGAAATTTAGGGTTTCCGTTCGAAGCCATTGCTGTTGATTATTTACTGTTTTATTTCATAGCCATTGCAATTGTTAGAGATTGGGATTAGACTTTTGACTTCTGTGGATTTCACATTTGGTGCTCTCCGTTACCGTCAACTTCGTCAGGTTTCAGCCTTCTCTTTTAAAATGGGCTATGTGCGGGTTTTATTATCTGCGGACGGATTCACAGCCCTGGACATTTGATTTTGGGCCCGGGCCTGCAATGTTAATATCCAATCTACTAAACTTTGGTGGGGATAATTACGCTATCCTTATTACGAGTAATTATTATCAGATCAGGTCGTTTCTGTGCAGGGAATATGACGAGAGACGAAGAAACAAATATAAAATTTGAGGGGGGGAAAAAAGAATTTACAAATTATTCTCTTAAACATACTCAATATCCATTTTACGCGGGCATGTCAAATTATTGTGGCCTTGCTGGTAGCATCTTGGACGTCTCATTTTCATACTTTTTCTTAACATTTTGGTACAACAAATGAGGTGGCTCTCCAATCTCACACTCAGCATGGCATTGAGACTTTCAAAAATTAATAGCAAAATTGAAACAGTAAATTTATTATTTAGTTTTTAAATAAATTAATAATATTAAAACATACACGGGTTACAAAAATTTAAAATTTTTTTTATTATGTACTCACCGATGATCTTTATATTTAATTTTAAAAGTAAAGTTATCTTTTTGTCGCCATAATAAAATGTAATGGGCTTATATATTATAAGTATAAGCTCCTGTCTTGATGGTATTTCACATCAATTCCTTAAAAATAAATATGCTTTTTTTTACCAAAATCATTAATACCGGTAATTCATCCATTAGATGGACATGAATGTATAATGATAATTTTGAACCTTGCTTTAGGAGTAGAAGCCTTTCCTAAAAAAACAAAAAGGATTCACCGCAATACTGACCAACTCTATGTTTATTCTTCAAGTACACTCAAATCTCCAAGATTTCAAAGATTTTTCAAAATAATTCATTAAAGTTTCAAGTTTTCAAGAATAATCTAAAAGTATTCACCAATATTCAAGTCTCCAAGGATCCTCCAAAATGATTCATCAAAATTTGAAGTTTATGAGAGATTTCCTTGAAAAAGTTCACTAAATCTTATGTCACTAAGGATCACCATGTAATTTTCAAGTCTTCAAGTGTCCCATCGAAAATGTTCACTTAAATCTCCAAGCGCTTAATGACCATGAAGTGTCTCAGGATATAGCCAAATTCTTAAGTCTTATAAAATACATAAATCTAAAAGTAAGATTCATGCCAAAAAAAAAAAGATAAAAAGATAAAGAAGATGAATTTCGACTTTGATCTTAAAACTCACAAAGCCATGAGTTTTGATAATTTAACGAAGTCGAGGGTAAAATGGCAGTCTTCCTATCAATTACGATGGTAAATCGTTGTTGCTACCTAATGTTGACCAATGTTTTGATAAATTTTTCAAAAATAAAAAAATAAAAAATAAGGGTTTACATGTGGCGATAACATAGAGCATCATGGCTAATATTAAGGAAGTAATATGTCAAGGAGATAATTATTGAATCATATATAATTACAGCGATATAAAATATCATAGATATATGATATGATTCGTACTGGTTATGAAAAATAATTACTGCAATATAAAATATCATATATATAGGATTTGTTGGTGCTGGTTATAGAAAACAATCTCTGCAATAATTATTACAATATTTCCTTGAATAGCACATGCAGAGATTTATATATAAGTGAACCTCCAGTCATATGGAGGGGGGAGGAAAATTTACAGAGGACAATTTAAAAAAAAAAAGAAATTTAGAGCAAACACAAAAAACCTTAAACCTAATTTTTTCTCTTGGCCGAAACCAAGTCGTCACCCCCATCTTTCTAAATTTTTTTTCCTCTCTAAGCCAGCCACCAGCGAGAGCCCCTTTATTTCTCCATCTCAACCACTGCATCCCCCCAGAGACCTGACCACAGCACCAACAGTTTCTTCTCCCCGAGTCCAGCCTTTTCTCTTCGTTTTCTTCTTCCCCTCAACCGACCAAAGAACACACCAACCCCTCTGCCTTTCTATCTCTTCTTCATCCTTTCATCTTCAAGTCTAAGCCAGCCACCAGCGACTCCCCTGGCTTTAGAGATTTTGGTCACAGAACCCCCAACCTCCAACGACTTCTCCCTCTCATCAACAGCCTACCATTTCCCCCCTCAGCCAACCGACCTCTCCTTCTCATCAACAGCCCACCATTTTCCTCTTCAGCCAACCGACCTTCCCTCTCTGCCAACACAGCCCCCAGAAACGGCTCTCCCGCAATCTTCCTCCTCACTGGCTATTTCCTTTGCAACAGCGCTGCAACAACAACACCAAAAATTAACATGACAACACTTCAAGCTTTAGCAGCTTCAGCCTCTGCACTGTAACCTTCAGCAACAATGTTGTGACCAGTCTTGCCTTTGCACCAACAGCTAGTCCCAGTCACCTGCCTTGCCATATCTCTTCCCTATCGCCCCAGCAGTATCCGTGTTTTCTTCTCTACACTGGGAGCAAGAAGCAACAGGGGTGCGCGGTCATCACCAGTCATTGTAATTCCTTAGCCACTTTGAGCACGCAGGCCACCAGCAGCAGAGGGAATTTTTTTTCTTCAGCCATAGGTTACTCCTCTAACAGCATCCTTCTTTTCCCTGCAGAAGTTGCACTGGTCGTAGCAACACCGAAGGGCCACCATTGAGACAATCATCTTTCAGCCAGCAAACCTGTCTCCACTGGGAATAATGAGCA
>Ga0325414_1002893_pt1 | contig 17687 bp, 10 predicted proteins | sample PopdelMetagenome_8_FD_206183 | JGI IMG/M metagenome (GOLD analysis project Ga0325414, IMG submission 206183) | Populus deltoides microbial communities from Bellville, Georgia, United States - Leaf-PdKOR-R3 | ecosystem: Host-associated > Plants > Phyllosphere > Phylloplane/Leaf | place: USA... | reverse complement strand
TGACATACATAAGATCAAACTTGACAGAAAAGATTAGAAATTTTCCATTAATCTAAATTCAGTTACAATTGTTCAATCACTAGCTATAAGTTTAAGTATATGTAGATTACAGAATACAAAGGTATATGTGTATATATTTATGTATTTTATAGAATACATTAGACTCCAACATTAGAGAAGGCAAAATTTAATGCCTTACCCAAATCAACAACTGTTAGATGGTAAAATAAGATCAGGAATCAAGTCAAGGGGCCATGGAATGATTTACCAATATGGTACAGAGAGCAAAAGAAATGGTTAGAAATAGCCCTAGCTTCTTCAAAAACACACCAAATTTACTCCCTTCACCACCTCTTATGGTAACCAACAAATCTTTTTCCTCCTTATTGTCATCCCACTTGATTTGTTTTCCTGCAGGCTTCATCATTGGCTTGATATTTTTGCTAGGGCAACAACCTTCCTCTCCTACACATCCACTTCTCATGAAGCCATCCATTAATTTCCCATTTTCCACATTTTCTCCTAGGTTAGAACAATGTATCAAGATAATGACAATCAAACAAACAACTTTTCTTGCTAAGTTCCTCCAAGGATATTGAACTGATGATTTGCTTCCAACGAAGTTTTCCTTTGCAGTACTGATGGTTGTTTCTTTGCCATAACTTTTTGTACTGTCTGCTTTCTCAATGGAGAAGTTACTGGTCACCACTGCTGGATTCAGGTAGATCTTAACAGTCTGTGAAGGGACTAATTGGTGGAAAAATGTCTCAGTTGCTTGGCGAGTTGAAACGAAAAGTCCATGATTAACTTTGATATCCTCCACAACCTCAAAGCTCGGTACTGAACTAGTCAAATCATCCACGTTACTCTCATCTATGAAGTTATCATCATTAGGCTCATCATTGATGAATCCAAGTGAAAAATCCTCACTGTCATTGAATCCCATGCAGTCATCAACATGTACATTTTCTCCTGCAAGTAAAGAAAGTTATCATAAAAATAAAAGATCAGTAAAATGAAAGGGAAAAAAACTAAAAATTAAGTAGAGCAATGATTGGATTAAGGGCATGGGAAAATTACCTCGGACTTCATGCTCTTCCCTACTTCTGAAACTTGAAATGTTTTCTATTGGCACAATCTTGGTTTCCTCCATAAAACTCTGTCCAAGATGGAGAGAAGGACTGAGTCATATTTCTTTAGCTAGGAGTGAAAATGCTAAGCTAATTTTATGCAAAGATAAAAAATTGCATACCTTCTCCAGGTCATTGTTTGACATTCCAACCCATCTCAAGTTTTCTACCATCCTCTCTGTCTTGAAAGTTTCATCTAGGTTACTAATCTCTATAGACCTGCTGCTTGTATTGGGGTCAATCCAATATTTTTCTGCACATCTAATGGAGTTCATCATCATGTCACTCAACATATTATGTTGAACATTCTTCCCATCCATGAAAGTGAAATCATGATCGGTAGTGGCGTAGTTTCCACCCCATGTGTCTTGTAAACTAGACTGATTTATCAATTCTTGGGATGCATGAGCTACTGAACGAATTTCTTGCAAAATATCAGTCTGATGGGTGCTTGTGCTTTCTGGCATGAAAGGTTGTTGCATCACTTTTATGTCGGCAAGTCCAACTTGAGGGAAATCCTCCACTTCCAATGGAGGCAATGTGAATCTATGTTGCAAACTTGCACATTCTAGTGCCATATTAACCTGCCAAAACCAATGAAATGCACGTAAGCACAGCAAGATAAGAGAGAGAAAATTTTGATTTATTTTAAACTACTCTAAAGGGAAAAAAGATTAAATCTTTGCAGCACATCTTAACATTTTTTCACCATGGTCCATCTGCCAATTTTGCTAGTTTATGTCTATGAAAATCACACTGAATAATTTCTTACCTTTGATGGTGGGTAAGGAATTGTTGAATGACTTGGAAATTGTGAAGGTGACATGCCAAATCCATCCATGGATGGTGCCCATTTTCCATTCCTTGATTCACTGATGTCAAGAGGGGATCCAATGGCACGATAGCTGGTTGAACAAGTATCTACATTTTTATGCATAGGATAATTTGAGCTCTCAAATTCTTCGGATCTTCCATGATCAGAATATAGCTCAACGCTAGAAGAATGTTCACAAGGCATTCTGTATGAAGTAGACACATAATGCTCTCCAATCTTTGGGATGGTTGTCGTCTTTTTCGACACACGACAAAGCGCATATGCATCCTGCACAAGTTATAATAGGAGAAGTTCACCAATCAAATCATATTCCGATTTTCATTCCATTTAAATATATATAAATAAATAAATAAAAATGAAGAGAAGGGTGATGAGGAGATGAGGTGCACCTGCAAGCCGGAATTAGTTTCGCATTCGCGTTCGTCCAAGCGATATTCGTGCATAACCCAACCTGTTCGAGCTCCATGGGGGGCTCTACCTCTGTAGTAAACTAGGGTTTTCTTCATGCCTACAGCACGCATTTGGGAGTTCACTTTTCTATCCTTGCCTGTGGCCTTCCAGTACCCAGCTTTAGTAGCTCGATTAGTCCTTGATCCATTCGGATACTTGCGGTCTCGAGGACTAAAGAAGTACCACTCTAGATCTTTGCTAGGTAACAATGATTTTCCTACGATTTGTTTCAATACTCAAGTTAAATTCATCACATTTAGATGGAAATTATGTCAAGTGAACAATAATTACCGAAGGATTAAGCATGTTGATTATACTATTTAAACATGTTCTACTTACACACATGTTAAAACACATTTTCTTTTTATTGATATAAGCATCTAGATGGGATAATGGTAGAAAACTAGGAAATATTCCTTTAAAGTAATGCAAACAAAGCATTACATGCTTGGAAACTTAGAAATATCTCTTGCCAATGCATTATGTTCCTTTCTTCAAGAGCTTTTTGACTTGGAAATCTTTTGGTAAATTAAACAGCTTCCTGTTCACAATAGGAACCCTAAAGATGGAGGGACCATATGGCTTATAGTCCCAAGTACACTTCCTTTTCCTACTAAAAATATATATTTGTTTCGTGTATATTTTATGTTACTAAAATACTTTTACCAATAAAGCATGATCAATGGATTTATAAACATACAAAAAGAAGAAGAAGAATCCCTAAAGAGTGTTTGAACTCATTCCCTGTCTCTTTCTTTGGAAAAGGTATTTGGGCTAGCTTCTTGCACTCACTGTCTTTTCCTTGCATGAAAAAATCAGTATGTTTTGATGGATGAAAGATCAACAACCTTGATTCTCATACTATCCAAATTACTGGGTTTTTTTTTTTCGACATGGAATTAGGTAAGTTCAAGAAGAAAATTAAACTAGGATGTTTTCATAATGGTCTGCCCTAGTAGCAATCAAAGACAATAAAGAGTTACAACAGTACTCATATATATGTGCCAAGGTTACCATACAAAGAAAGAGATTAAAAAAAAACTACTGTTTATATATTTTCTTTTCTCTCAATATTCTTTACCCTTCTGTTCACTCAATCTTTATTTGGTTCATGTAATTAATGGATCATTCTTAATTTGAAACTCTCAAATATATGAAAAAGCAACCTAGCTAATGAGGGAGCTAGGGTTTTTTTTTTTTTTTTTTTGTGTTTTTGAGGATTCAAATTATATAGAAGTGTGATGCAAGAAAAGGAGTGATGAGATGGAGAGGGGAGGATATAATACCTGGTAAATCCCATGGCTCACACTTGTAGAGATCAACTTCAGGGATGATCTCTAATTCAATCTTATGTCCATTGATCTTTCTTTTGAGGTAGTAAGCAACAAGTTCTTCGTCGGTAGGGTGGAAACGAAAACCGGGAGGCAAAACAGGAGCCATCTCTCTTTGATTTCCTTTAAAACTTCTTCTAACCTTGATTAAGAAATATCTATATGGATGTGAAAAATACTACTAGTCTCCTTCTCAAAAAATGAGACCAGCCCTTGTTGGAAATATAATCAACAACTGTACAACAAGTCTCTGCACGCAAGCAATCAAATGTAAGACACAAAGTTAGTCTTGAAATCTACTCTGAAGTAAACAATTGAACATGCAGTGGAAGAAAAATCGAGGATCGTTAATTTAGATGTCATGATCATGTACTCTAAAGTATTGTGCATGATCAAGACACACATGGGAGGGAGGGAGATGTGACCTTAACTAGGCAGAAGAAGACCTAAAGGCAAGCAAGAGAAGATGGCTAGCTATCTAGCTATAGAGAGCTAAGATCACCACAAGCTGGAGGGAGAGCGAAAATGAGGGAGCTGGATGGGGTTTTGATATAAGAACAAAAAGAGGAGAAGAAAAAGCAAAAGGAGGTGCTGTTTTGTCACACCAAACCCTTTTCAATTGTTTTTTCCTATCAAATGATTCTTGTTATCTTTCAATTCAAGCTAATTCTACTCTCTCAATCTCCCCAATTATCCCATGCTTCGTCCCTGTCCTTTCTTGGAATCTCAACTCCACATGACAGTATACCTATAGTTTGATGCATTGCCACCCTTTTCATGTTGGATTAAGTATCTACTGTTATACCTTAACGAAAAACTGTCCCAATCGAATTTCGGCTACATTTCGTAACCGAATATGTTGTCTGGTTTCACATGCTTATTTCCTTGTTAGGTCCTCGTAAAATGCCACGCTGTATTACCTCTTTAAACTACTTCATGATCCAATGTGCTTCGTAAATTGTTAGAATCAATTCTTGTCGCCGAAAAGTTGTGTTAAAGTTTGTGATGTAATCGATCTCCCTTGTGAAAAGGGACATGCATGGTGGGGTTTCTCCTCTCTCTGTCTTTCTCCATTCAGATTGTTGTTCAAGAAATCCACAACACAAATAAAGGAAGGTGACATTACTCTTTCAATGGAGATTTAAGACACTGATCTTGACGAGATGGATTCATATATAAGCAGACATGCAACTTGTTCATCCACGTTCCCTTTTCGGACCAACTCTGATCTGTAAGGAAGGAAGAGTATTAATTAATTTGTAGCAAACTTACTAGCCGAAACAAATCACTACATTTACTTGTAATTAAATCGATTGGTATTTATTTTTAAAAGACTAGCAACCAAACGAATGCTCTAGCAAAAAAAAAATTAGGCTATTATTAATTTATAGAGTGGTTTTTGATTAATATCTCAAGATATAAAAGACGAGATAATAATAAAAAAAAGACATGTATTCTATATTTACAGAAATTATTTTAAAGTTATTCGATAAATATTTATTTTTATATTTTCATCTTTATCTCTACAACCAGAAAACCTTTTACCATCAACAAAAAATTATTGCAAAAAAAGTGGTAAAAAAGCCACCAATTAAGAAAGAGAAAGATTACCAGCCAAGTAGCATCTAAAACATCTCTTTGTTCAAAGTTTTCAATGAATTATCAACTGAATATTTATCTATTGAAAAAGGTTTCAATAACTTAATTACCAGCCAAAGCTTGCCATAATTGGCAACTGGTTTCAATAATTTACCAACAGCAGCAACTAGCTATATCCTCTCTTTCTTTTCTATTTCTTCATACTCTTTCTCTTCTCCACCGCGAAATCAACACCCAACACAAAATCCTTGCTTCCATTACCGCTGCGTGATGCGAGTGAGCTTAAAAATACTCCCGAGTTAAATACACTTTTATGTTCTTTTTTCTTTTCTTTTTTGTTATTCGAGGTGTATCTTTATATATGTAAGATGTGTTTTTATTTTATTTTATTTTATTGGGATATGTGTTTTTAAGAAATGGGAGATCGATGGCTTCAATCTGCTGGTCTCCAGCACCTCCAAAATAACACATCTTACAAGTAATTATTCGTTCGAGAGACCCTCTTGAATATAATATCACTCTCACAGTATACATTATTACTTCTAGGAAGGACATAGTTGGTTTCGGTTTAGATTTATAATTATAACCAACTTAATTTTTAATATTTTATAAATTATTTTAAAAAAAAATTAGATCTAAGTAGGTTGGAATAAATTTTTATAAATATTATAGATATCCATAAGTTAGACATATAATATTATTTATTCTTTGATTCTTCTAAAAAAAAAAAAAGTACTTCCAAAGGCAAATAACTAGATAGATTAATTTAATGGTTATATTGTTTGTCTGACCTGCAGAATTCTTGTATGCAATCTACATCACAAGAAAGTAAAATCAATCCAATTATAAAAAGAAGTACCTATGTGAAAGAAAAGATGAAATTGATACCTAAAGTCATAACAATCTTCTCTATTTTTTTTATTAATATTTAATTAGCTATTAACAAAAATATTATTTATATCAAGAATTGCTTTCACTTGATAAGCTATACGAGTTGGGATGGGTTGAGCGAGTTTCAAACATTCTGACCCACATCTAATTCGTGATATTAATTTATTAAATTTTTTTGATTCATTGTTATTTATAATATCTACATTAACTAGCTTTAACAAGTTGGGTCGGAATTAATAATATAAATAGATAATTGGATTTTTTTGTGCAACCCTACATTAGATAATGCATTATGTTTAATTAGAGTGCACACATCAATCAAATTGAAAAATCACAACAATGACTATATATCAATAATAGCATTTATTTAAGAAAAAAAATTAATTAATCAAGTAGATTGAAATGCTTTAATCATAATAAATGAGAAAGATGAAGAAAAATAAATTTATCTTTAAAATAGTTTTGAAATGAATTTTTATCACTTTAAAATATAAAAATATATTATTTTTATTTCTCAATTATCTTTATTTTTTATCTCGAGATAATAAATAAATACAATTTAAATATATATTTTATTTTATTTTATTTTTAGTGTGATTAACATGGTTAAAGGTGATATTAGGGATCAATTAAATTGATCAACAAAGAGATGCAAATTTTAACAAAAGATTTTTCTTGAATCTCCTCTTTTTTTTTTTTTTTTTTGAAAGATGTAATAAATTAAACTAGTGGATCCCATTTAAAATATTATTCAATGAATAAGATTTCTGAAGAATTACCTTGAGGATCGAAGCTGGATCTTTACCACCTGCAGGCCATTCCCTAGCTGCCAAGCTTGCAGAAAATTTAGACTGGTCCCACATGATCGATAGGCTGGGGTCCAGAGGGGGTCATGTGGGGCCAGCCTTTGCCACGTGAAGAAAAGTATCCACGTGGCAAAATGGGATCACTTGTAGCCTTCTTGATTCTTTTTTGCGAGTGTTGACAAATGATTCTCCTCTCCCATGCATCCTTTTCCTTCACACCAATCATTCTTTTGGTTCTTTTCCTCCTTTCTGGGCTTTAATTATTTATGCTTTCCTCTTCTTCCCCATCCTTTTCATTTACGTGTTTCTTCTTCAAAAATAAGTTTTTTTTTCTTTAATTTTGTTTTTTATAAATAAAAAAGAAAAATTAATAAAAGAAGGATGTAGTTTTTTTCCTTAATTTAGCATTAGAAACTAACTACAAATTAAGGAAAGACGACCCAAGAGTCACTAAATCATCTAATAAATTAAAAAAAAAACAATTAAATTAATCAACACAATCAATCAGCCTATAGAAATATATGTTCAGTCAAGCTCTTAAAAAAGGAGTCAATATCGGGCAGCTCTTCCATCAAAGCTGAGTAAAGAAAGAGGAAAAAAAAAAAAGACAGAGAGGGATCGAGAGAAAAAGAACATGATCAGTCCAAATATCTCGACACTTGGTGAATTTATTACCTGATTATTTTTTATTCTTTTCTTCCATAGAAGCTGGTTATAGTTATTATATTAAATTGAATTTTGAAATATTTTTAGTTGAACAATCATTGGGTGCCTAGAAATGTTGGATTCGTCTATGAAAAAAGCGAATAATTAATTTATATTGCTAAAGAAGAAATGGTCCATAAATAATTAATTTCTTTTATAATTAATTCAATTTTAAAAAAAAAGAATTCTGTAATAAATTACCATTGCCGAAAGGAAACATCACCATGTTCTCTCTTTCGGTCTCTCCTTCTCTCTCACTTCTCACATGAATCAAGAGCCGGAAGGTGGAAAAGAAAAAATAAATTATTTAATATATTATATGTGTTTATTTCTCAAGTGGGAAAGCAATCTCTTGTTTCTTGGACCAGTCTCCTAAAGAAGAAAAAAGAAAAAAAGGAATAAACATTTTTATTAGACTAAAATTCTTATTTATTCAAACATTCAAATCTTTTCGGTTGAATTAAATTTTTGGTAGGCCATATTAGGTAAAATTTGTTCTTGCTTCTTTAGACATTCTAATCATTAATTTAGCTCTTTCTAATGAATTGTATATATTAAATTAAGATTTAGAAAAAAGATCTTATAAGTATTTTGCCTAAATATGAAATTGTTTGCATTCTCTTTCGAACGATTTTATAAAAAGAATTTGTTAAATTTCCCGAAATGTTGGTTACAAGATTTTATTTTAAGAATAATTACGAAAAAATTAAGCATTCCTCTTAATGTTTCGTTTTGATAATTTTTTTAATTAAAAAAGTTAAATATTTAGGTTTTTCGATGTGTTTTTGGATATAAAAAAATTATAATCACAAATTAAAATGCTTATACACGTGTTTAATTAAATAAATTAATATTTAATCAACAGATAACTAGATTAAGATAAAATTTCACTTTAAAAATACATGTTTCTTACCCTTTTATATTTGTTTTTTGAGTTCTGAAACACTAAGAAAATGCAACCTAAAGATCAAGCTTGTACCAACATCCCTATAGAAATGTGAGAGAAGCTTTTTATTGATGACTGTACAGAGGATGGCTTAGACAAGAGAGTTCTTAGAGACTATATGGAGCTTTAACTAGATGAAAATTTCCACCTCTTGTGCTAAAACTTCATCTTGCAAAATAACTTGACAACATACCCAATCTGGGATCTGTACAGAGCTCACAGAGAAGGATCCTTGGCGAAATCATACAAGTTCTGCCCTTTTCATTGTGAGGACCAATATAGAGTAAACATATAATAAAGAGTAAGCAAAGATTAGCTCTTTGTCAGATTTTGGTTTGATTTATTGTATCCTTCAATGCCGTATTTCTGGTATACAATAGCTTGATTCTCCTCCCACCATCGTTCTGCTTCTTTCTCTGCAAAACGTTTCCGGCTGCAAAACATGATCAAGCATAAATGATTAGTAAGAAATCTTGTATCTAATCAATGGTGATGTTGTTAATGATTAAGTTGATAGAAAAATCACCTAAACCTGACTCGCTTCAGACCCTTCAGTCCACTCGGCAAAATTGTAAATGTTATATATACACCAGGTTCATATTGTTCGACCCATTCATGCTTCGACGCTTTAGTTCCATTTCGTCGAGGATCAGCCGCCATGTCATGTAAATCTTCCTCTGGTCTGCTATCTTCATGGCACAACTCTCTTCCATCCATGGACTTTAACGTGTTGGAAAACACAATAGGAGAGTTAGATAAGCTGTCTATCTTGCTGTCTTTTGGAAATCTAACTTCGAGAGGCAAATGAGTTGATGGAAACACGGCACATCCACCAGAAAGTGTAGGGGTATCAGTATAGTCAGGTCTAGTCTGAGGCTGATACGAATCCACTCCATCTTTTGCTTCTTTCCTAACTGAGACTTTATCTGACATTGCATGAAGCTGCACCAATAATTATCATTCATTTGTTTAGTTTAACACTTAAAAGGGACCAGCCACAACTTAAAGAGAATTACCCTTAATGCCAAGGCTTTTATTATCTCATTTGCTGCTTTACGCTTAGCTGCTTCCTCCCTGGCCAGTAACCAAGTTTTCTCTATAGTTAGTTGACATTCTTCAATCTTCTGGCTTCCAGTTTGACATTGCATCTCGAGGCTCCTAGCCTATTAAAAACAAAAGAGCTCTGAAGAGATGAACATATATAGTATATTCAAGCCAAAAGCATTTTACAGAATCAGCTTAAGTTATATATGGAATTCTGCTAAAACAATACTGCTTCTGGTTTGCTCATGACAGAAAACAAAACGATTCAATTGTAATTGCTTCTCCCCTAACCTCTTCTCTCTCAAAATTCATGGAGAAGCCCCAAAAAACCGTTTTTACTGTAAGTAGGAACAAATGCTTAAGCATTTGATGAGTCCCACGTCACAAGAATGGTCCTGAAGTAGAGGCAATTTTGACAGCGTTTTAATTCTTAATAAGATCGATGCTATGGAAGTTCGCATATAGAAATGACCGTACAGAAAAGTCTTTTGCTTCACCAATAAAATCAGTTTAGCCATCATGACATTGAGAACATAAGCAGCATAGCACTCTCGAGTACGAAGGAAAGCTCCTAACCTAATTCATATATACATCGAATATTGATACACACCACAGGTAATGCTTACATGAAAAAGTGATAAGAAACTCAAGGCATTTGCTAACTGAAACAAAAACAGTCAGCAAGGAAAGAAGAATTGGAGTAATGCTGATGGCAAAGGCTAACATTTTTGCTTAACAGTTCAATCACATCCAATGATGTGTAGACCAGTTGAAGCGGGAATGCTTCCAGGCATGTGTGTGATGAAGAAAGTTAGTGTGGCCTAATGAAAGGCAAAAAAACATCATCAAGATGAGCAATTAAATTTTAAAGCTAAAATGCAGTCATTACCTGTGCTCTTAGCCTCTTAACTTCTTCAATTAGCATCTTTTTTGAATCACTCAATTCTTCTTCTAGATTCAAGGAACTGGAAATGGAAGATTTTGATTCCAGAGGAAGTTCAGAATTCTTTATGTAGCATGATTCAAATATAGCAGGACATGACACTTGTCCCCATTGTGGCAATCCAGCTGAAATAGAAAAGGCAGTTTCTAAATGTTGCTGCTTTTCCCCTTGGTTTCTCGGGGTGTTCCTTTCACCAGGTCGGATTTCCAGAGATGGCTGGCTCATTAACTGTAAACGATGCCCTGGAGGGGTTGCTCTGCCCCTTTCTTCCTTTTCATCTGATAAGGCCTTCTTCTGTTGGGACAGCAGCTTCTTGGAACCAAGATTTTCTAGTTTTGACACTCCACCTGGATGTGTGATATTCTGCATACTGTAAAAACATGAATCACAGACTCTAGAAGGCTTGCTTTTGTTAGGTGCCAAAGATGCATTCATGACCTTCTTGCTACTACATGCTCGGCAGAACAGAAGACCACAATTATAACAGTTATGCTTCTTCCTTGTGAAACCAAAGGGCATTCTACAGCCCTTACAAGCTGATTGATCACTAACAGAGATAGATTTGTGCAAGCAGATTGCAGCAGTTAAATTTGACCCACAAGCTATGCTTTGAACCTGCATATCTCTCAGAGCCTCAACCAAAGTTGGAAAGTTTCTATCTTCTACATTGCCTAATCCTAATTGTCCATTTGTCCCCTTCCCCCATGTATATAAACTTCCACTCGATGTCAATGCAGCAACATGGTATGACCCTGACGATATCTCCTTAACAAACTCCTCTTTAAGCTTTCCTTCAACAATTACAATCGATTTATCCTTGGCCTGTGGATTCCCCAACTGTCCATGCACTGAGCTTCCCATTGTATAGACCTTCCCTGTATTGGTAAGTGCAACGGTCAGCATTCTTCCACAAGAAACTTGAGCAAAATCAAGTTCCACAAGCTGTGCGACACATGTTGGTAGAAGCTTTTTCTCCAGGTCAGCATGCCCCAGCCTCCCTTTATCACCATCTCCCCACGTAAATAATTTCCCACCAACACCATTAAACTTGAACCGGTCAACAATGATGTCCACAATAGCAGCAGTGTGCCATGATCCACATGCAACGGATTTTACCAACAAACCTTTAAGAGATTCAACTTCTTTGGGTTGAGAAACACTTAGAAGATTCCCATGACCAAGAACCCCAAAAGATCCATCCCCATATGTAAATAACTGCCCTGATGAGGACACAATCGCTGTATGCCAGTCCCCACAAGCAACATTCAGTATACAGACACCAGTAAAAGGACCTGAAATTCGACGTGGTAACCACTGGCTTCTACTTCTCTCCTCGCACCCCAAATTTGCACCATATTTATTCTCACCCCATGCATACAGTTCACCAGAATCTGTCAAAGCACAAGTTTGATATTCACCACAAGCAACAGATTTCACATGGACACCATCTAAGGATTCAACCATTTTTGGAGAGCTCACATCCATGTCAACTTTATGCCCAAGCTTCCCGCGACTTCCTTCACCCCAGCAGAAAACTTCCCCTCGTTTGGTGATTAAGGCAGCATGTTTCCTTCCTAAAGATATATTTGTTACGTCTAACATCACAGTGGATTCCAACAATTTTGGCAATAAAGCATCCACTTGCTTTGTATTGTGGTAACCAAACTGGTTGTCCACACACCCTATATTTCCTACTTCTACTCCTTCTCCCCAGATTAGAACATCCTTTAGGATGTCTTTTTTCTCTGTTCGTGGAGATCCATGATTCAAACCAATAAGTCTATGACATGTATTCTTTTGGAACTCTGAGTAAGCAGTGTCAGATCCATTCTTCTTGAGATTTTGTGGTTCAACATTTGGTATGTACGAAACTAACAAATCCTCCACATTTTGCATCTGGGGAAGACTTGATCCTGAGAAAAAAAGGCTATCAGAAGAAAGAGACAATCCATCGGAAATACCCCTATCTGAAAGTGACTGCGTAGGACTTCCACTTAAGCTACGCACCTGCAATATGTTTTACATAAAACACAAGCAAAAATGAAACTTATCAGTAAAGACTGTAATATTTTCATATTTTCAGTTGCAATTGTAACGAGGAAACCGAGAGTATGAAACTTCTCCAAAGTAAGAGCAGTATTTAGCCTTCATAATAGGATAAACCAAATCAATTTTCAGACCATATAATTAGCATCATAATTAGGTTTTTATATCATGATAAATTTGGAGTTTGGAAACTGCAGGGGACACAAGAACAGGTTAACACACAATAAGCAAAGTAATTACCACCTACAGACAAAAGTAATCAAATACTTCAGAGAATTACTAGTCTATGTTCAAATCTCAATTGTTTCACATTGAGTGTTTTGTTTTCATTAATTACCCCAAAACAACAGCATAGGCCACTGCAACTTTCTTACATTTCAGAACAGAAGCTCAATTGATTAGGCAATTTAACATCGTCAATATCCTCTGAGCACTAGTGACATTTTCATGAAACCAACACTTTGGAAGATAAAAAAGCTCTTTTATTTGTGTAAGAAACCACAAGAAAAAGGGATGCTAAAACCTGTGACAATTCAGTGTCATCCTCCAGAATTCCTAGATTGTGCTTTCTTCTGATAAACCCAGCTGGGCTATTTACACAACTTTGTGCTCCTCTGTGGTTTTTCAGGACACAAATAGGCCTAGAACGGTGACACCTGGATACCACTGCCCTTAAGCCTATAAACCAAGAATCAGCCTGCGCTTTGTCCTTACATATCTATGTGAAAAATAATGGATAAAAACAATTAATGAACCCATGAATCTTAACCAGAAGTGATCTGTTCATAACAAAACTCAAACTCAGGAGTTACCAGATCAAGCGAGCGTGCGCGATCACCATTTGTATAGATAAGTGAAAATGATTGATTCTCCTTATCTGGTTGAAGCTGCCTCTGAAAATAGAAATGTGAGAAGTGAATCACCATCAATAGAAACAGTAAAAGGGCATCAACTTCAACTAGATACAGATAAAGGGATACAGCTTGATATCAGAGAGCATCCTTGGATACGTACAGTCCTCTGCCCAGTAACAATCTTTACAACTAAGCTTAATCTCAATTGTTTCTCCTCCTGTCCAGAATACCAAATCAAATACTTCTCGTCCTGAAACGCAAAATCAAAACAATTCTTTCGATAATTTTATCATAAAACCAGAGCAGAAACAGCAATGCACCTCAACATGTAACGAAATAATAATCGAATATTGGTGATTCTAACACTAGGAAGAACGAATATTTGTTTGATCTAGTAGAGAGATCCAGTGAACCAAAATTATTCAGTAAGAATAAAAAATTATGCTGGATTTATGCATCCATACAGCTGATCAAATTCTCCCACTAATTTCCAACTTCATTCCACATAAAACTTACATACCGTGGAAAGCCTGAACGGACAGAATTTGAGCTTCCCTCTTCTTCCACACTTCAGGAGATGTGCACCCTTCTTCATAGCCAGGATTGCCTGCACGTCATTGCATAGAATCATTAACGATCTTGAATCCCAATCAAAAATGAAAAAAAAAAGAAGGAACAAAAGGAAAGTTACAAAAAAAAAAAATAAAGAAAAAGGATGAAACCAACCACTAAAGTCCGAGTCAGTGTCTATCAAATTCATAATTACACGGTTCAATAATGTATCGGAAATCTTTAAAAAAATTATTTTGGTATCACCCTTTTTGCATAATTTGGTGAATTCAAAGAAATATATGATTCTAAATTCTAATTCTTACACTGATAAAGAGCTAAAGAGCAAAATTAAAACAAATATTGAAACTTTATAGCAAGGTGATTGATTATAAGCTATCAACTACTCCACATTAAAAAAAAATCAAATCAAGAATTGAGTGGGAAAAAGAAAATGAGGGTGAATAATCAAAATCCATTGAGAGCCTTAAGGCCAAACACTGCAGAAACTGCAAAAACATATTTGTATCTAAACAATGTGTCTGCTTAAAATTTTACAGTGACTAACACAGAGAAAGAGGAGAAGAAGAATAAATGACATGAATGCCAAATAGGCAAAAATTAGTCTCCTTTCCATCTATAACAGAAGAATTACACATAAATAGCCTCCTTTATGATACCCCATTGAGGAAATCACCATAGAATGTAACAGAAAATACATGAAACACAAAATCAAGAAAATGTAACCAAACCAAACAAAACCTAGAAAGATAGATAGAGAAGAGAGAGACCTGCTCAACAGTTCTGTCAAAAGGGACAGTAGTTAAGGATTCTTCCCCCATTTTCAGGCAGAGAATTTCATGCACTACTAAACCACAGAAACACACGGAGAGAATGAATAATAATCAAGAAAGAGACAGGAGAAGCAGAGTGAGAGACAAGAGCAAGCAGTAGCAGATACTACAGGGTGAACAAGAAGAAGAATGTCCCTATAACACTAGCTGGCTGGCCTGCACTCACAGACACCACAGTCAGCAACTTAAACTACTTTAAAAAGAAAGAAGGGAAGGAGGAATGCTTCTCTCTGTGTGTGTAAGAAAATGTAAGAAGAGAGACATATACAAAGAGATAATGCTACAAGGATGTTCTTGTTCTGTAGCAGAAAATAATAATAAAAATAATAACAATAGTGTAGTTTGCTTTGCTTTGTTACAGTGTCTGTCAATCAGTTGTTTCTTTCTTCCATTACTGTTTTTGTTCACTTTGTAAGTCGTGCAGAGAGACAGAAGCAGAGACAGAGAGAGAGAGAGAGAGAGAGAGAGAGAGATGGGGTCTTAATATCTTAATATATGCTAATTGCACGTGTACACCGTAACACTTGCACTTTCTATTTTCTTTCTTCCCTTGTTGCTCTTTTTGCTTTGTAAATTCTTAATTATTTTTATTTGTCTTTTAATTAAATCCTAAATTCGAAGTAATGATGGAGTATGCTCTGTCTTTGATTGGTATCTTACTATAAAAAACAAATAGCTACGAAAATGATATAACCGTGTTTAATTAGAGTAATAAAAATATAATTATAAATATAAATTAAATTTATTTTTTAAAAAAACAAAAGATACATTGAACATGTCACCTTATTTTCTACTGATTTCATTTTTTTTATTTTTATTTTTTTCCCTTTCAATTCTTTGTCCTCTTTAGGACTAGGAGTCTGTAAACCAGGCGGTGAAAAGAAAGGAAAAGAAAAGAAGAAGAGAAAGAACAATTCTTTATCTACTTTTTATGGAAATTGCATTGGTTTAGGTCAAATTTCGATTTAACATGAAATTATGTTCTGGTTAATTGCCATTCAATGTAGCGATTAAAGAGGTAAAATCTTTATTATTCCCATTATTTCCATCATAATTAATGAAAGCGTTGAGAATATATACATGCACATATGTTATGGCCCAAAGTCACCAGCTAGCACAGTGTCACATGGAGACTGGAGAGATAAGCACCAAAATTTGCTGGAGAAAGACTGTGTGCAAGGCAGGCAGCCATTGTTGCTGAGGGTAGAGAGACAGACAGCCCAGGTAGAGAGAAACCAGGGATTTGCCTGTGATGTCAACGTATTCACTACGGGATTTCTGAAGAAAAACAACTGTGTACTCTTCTTGTTTTCCCCTTCCCTGACTTTCAAAGTTTGTTGTACAAAGAAAAGTCAGCTATTCTCTGGGCACTCTGACGCCTGTGCTGTAACTTCCATGTACGTAGGACCATTTACTGCTTCTTTACTCTTTGTGCTCTTCTTCATCCAATTCAATGTTTACTGAGAAATTGGTCCCCAAAATCTTACTGAATGAGCTACGAACAAGTGCTTTCAGCACACAAGAGTGTTCATTTTAAGGTTTTTCTGGTATTGATACCATCAAATATTGGTCGGGTTAATTTAATGCTGTGTTTTTTCACAATATATGTTTCTTTAAAAATAATAATTAAATTGGGTTGTTAGTTGACCCAATAGATTAATTCAATAATATGTTTTTTCAATATATATATTAAAAAATAATTAAATCAAATTATAAGTTGACTTAATAAATCGGCTAATATGATCAGACTGAGTTTAATATTTATATTATCATTATATTCCTTGCATTAACATCTAGAACGTTACTTGAAAATCATGCATATTTTTGCAAAAATAAAGCCACAAAAAAAAAAAGAAAAACCTTAACAATCTAATAATAGTTTTTTTAATAAATTAGTAAATTTTTGCCTCGTTACTAATTTATATTATTCAGAAAATTAATTCGATAAAACTATTTCAACAAAAATTGAATGACTAGCAAAGAAATTGGTGGCAACAAATGGTAAAAGCTCTGTTCATAGGTAAGAAGAAAAAAAGTACCTAGCTAACATAGCGAAGGTAAGGTAAAATTACATAAACAAATTTTCTATGGTTCTGCAACAGCTTGGAGCCCTGAGCCACTAGTTCTATCAGAAGATGCCATTTGCAACACTACCTAACACAGTGGCCTTAGTTTTACTTAATTTTTTGTTTGCTTCTTTCAAAACAATGCAGCATCGCACATGCATGGTCTTCCTCCCTCCCTGCCCTGTTTGATTTTCAAAGAAAACGGCAACATATAATTCATTGTCATGCCATGCACCTGAAAAATATAGCCAGCCCTTACGGCCCCTACCTACTTGAAAGCCTCTCGTTTTCTCGAGATGAATCTCTGAACTTTTCCACCTTCAGATGATCTCCAGAAGACCATGGGAATAATGCCCTATGAAAATAGGCACCGAAAAGTTGGGAGAGTGTCACTTGAGACTCACTCTGGACACAGACAATAATAATAAGATAATCATACATGCCTGGAAAGCATCTCTCATTTTGTGATATTTTGTTTGAAGCAGGAAAAATACATGAAAGAGACATTGTGTTTAACCAATGCTTGTGGAGATTAATATCAATAGGAAAAAGTAAATATTTAGAGATTTTTTTCCCATCAATTGTAGAGGAATATATAGTTGATTGCATCTAGATCAACAAAAATAAATAAATAAATA
>Ga0325414_1002892_pt1 | contig 17691 bp, 10 predicted proteins | sample PopdelMetagenome_8_FD_206183 | JGI IMG/M metagenome (GOLD analysis project Ga0325414, IMG submission 206183) | Populus deltoides microbial communities from Bellville, Georgia, United States - Leaf-PdKOR-R3 | ecosystem: Host-associated > Plants > Phyllosphere > Phylloplane/Leaf | place: USA... | reverse complement strand
GTGTGTGTGTAATGTGTGTAACAAGCATAATCAATCATATCTTGCATATATGAAATTTACGAGATTCAACAATTTAGACCCATAAAAAAGTAGAAAATTACAAGGTATTGCACAAAATTGTTTTCTTGTAAAAAATCACAAAGCGACCTAAAACTCATTTTTTTTCTCTTTTCTCTAGCCACCAAAGTGTAGAGAATGAAAGCACTAACAAATAAGCCTTACTGTAAAATATAAAAACTTTAGGGTTTTATATGAACTAAGTACATAAGTTTTTATTTTCTCATTTGGACGTATAATTTAAGACAAACCCAACAAATCTCTACATTGGTTTAAATTGAGCCAATTTATAAAACCTAAACTCCTCTTTGATTGTCTCTATCAAGAACCTCTCAAGTACTATGCAAACTAATCAAATCTATGTAATGCTTGAACTTAACTGTAAAGATAGACTTCATCAACATAACTACAGAGCTTTTAGATGTAACAAACTATTTCACTAATACAACACCCTATGATATGATATTTGGAATGAAATAATACCTGACATCAATATAGTGTATACAGTTAACTCATGTGATAAACTAAGATTATTAATTGAACCTTTGATATACCCAGCCTTTGTTGTAGACAATGCAATAATGGATTAAAAAATTACTTTTCAACTAATTGCATATTTTGAGAGAGTAAAAACATAATCTGCCAACGGCCTTCTCTTATCTAAATCACAATCATAATTTGAATTTACAAAGCCCTCAATACTACCTTTAACATTATTACCCTTGTCATACACCAAACCAACATCTAATTTACCTCTATAAAAAAAGTATTCATTTCATGGCACGCCAGTGGACTTTACCAGGATTTCTTTTAAACTCGCTAACCATACTAACAACATGTGAAATGTAATGTGATCTTAGCTTCAACACTAAGATATCCATTAGAGATGACATTGGATTCGATCACAAGACCTCGATCAAAGAGGTAAGGTGGACTTCGAGAGGATATCATATAATAAAGAACAAGATCTAATTAATTTGATTCATGTTTAAGAAGGACTTGTAGGGGAGCATCCAAACATAACATAAATATTAGAATAAGAAGATTCAAATATGTTAATTTTTACCTTTCGCTAATGTTTTGGCCATAATTGGAGCTATAAAATGAATTTTGATGTGATCTCAGTTGCATTGGAAAGTAAATATCCATAGCTTTCCATTCATATATGGTACACCTTTTAATTTATCAAGACGAGGGATAACCATATGTTTGGAGTTAGCTTTTGATTCTGCCGGCAGATTATAAAATTCAACTTAATCTTGTTTTAGTTAGTTGTGCTATAATTTATTTATCTTTTAGTTTATTTTTGGGCTTGCGGAATTTAAAATTTTATTTGGGTTAGATTTTATTTTATTATTTTAGTTATTTTGGGCTTTTAATGTGTTAAACCCTATTTATCAAGTTTGGGTCCATTAAATCAAATTAGGGTTAGCTTTCTATTATATAAATTGATTGTTAACATTACTTTTTAGTTTATGGTTTTTTTTTCTAAAGTTATCGTAAATTATGTACTTTATTTCTCTTTGTGTTGTTGAGTGATTCCTATCCTAAGTTCCAGATTGAACTTGCAAACTCTTCAAATGATTGACCAACTTCATTGTAATCTATACTTCTTATTCATGTCTCGTTATAGACCTAGATTGGGTTGATCAATTGCATATAATTTTGGTTCTCCAATGTAAGATTCTTGTTTGGTCAAGTTGCATTTTTTTTTTCAAACCTCAAATTAGAAATCTAAAGGAAAATTTTGTATCAGTTTCGTACCAGAGCATGACTAATTTTAGGTTATATCTCTTTAATTTTTGGTTATATCTCTTTAATTTTCATTGTTACAAGTAATTCTAGGATTTTCTTTAGATGTTGTCATATCTAGAATTTGTTTTCTTGTTTTTCTTGGTTTATTTCTCTCTAAAGTTTTGGCTAATACAAAAAAAAAACATTGATTCTTGATTAATCTCAGTTGTGTGTTTGATTTTAAAAAAAAGGAAGAAGAAAATCGATTTTGATATGGAAAAGTCTTGAATTTGTTGAAACAACAAATCACAATTTAGCATATAAAAAAGAACAAATTGTGTTCATCTTTGTGACTTAAGAAATTCATCATATAAAAAAAAACAAAGGAAATAAGAATCAAAATCACAATCTTGAAAGTATTCTTAGAGAATAAATTTAGAAATTTTGGATCTTGCATAAACTAGGGTTTAGTTATAACTTGTCTTGAAAATTCTTGGTGATCTTAATTGATTTCTTGCAAATTTGGATAGGATAGAATTATCTTGCTTTAATTTTTAAGTTTCTTGATTTCTTACATCATTTTGTTTTATTCTTAAATTTCATAGTTTTTTTTGTTTCTTAATAATAATTCTTGCTTTTTATTTTTTGTCCTCATTTTTGTTATTATATTCGCATAAATTTTCATTGCTACTCATAAGTTTGTCCTCAAGTTTTGTTTTGAAAAGTTTGAATAATTATTGATTCTCGAGTCTTTAAACATAAAAGAAATCCTTGCATAGTTTGATTAATTATTTGATAAGTTGCTATGTTACTTTTAAGAATCAAAGTATAGGAATAAAGTAGTAAAATGTTTAATAAGACTATTAGAGTGAAAAGCCTGATAAATTATGTGAAACATGAGAGGAGTGAATTCTGTTGTCAGAGTAAACATGTGAGGTTTGTGTGAGGAAAAATTATCTTTTCTACTAACCTTTATTTTAGGTATAAACAATGTCTTCAAAATATGTTAAATAAAAGAAGAGAGAATTATGAAGGAAAGGCATGAAAAAAAATAAAAGCTATGATGGAAGAGTTAATGAGTAAGTTTGATGAGATAATTAGTGGACAAGGAGTTCTTAGTCGCAAAGAAAATGAAGTTGAAATGCCTAGCATTAAGGCTACAGTAAATGATGAGAATATGGGCGATAATTCTAAAGAAAAAAGGATAATGATGATGTAGTTGATTATGATAGAGAATCTCAAATGCAACAAAGTCCTTTGTATAAATCATGACCTATGAGGATAATAGGAGGTGGGTCACGGTTAACTAATATATTCGTCCAGGGTAGGACTTTAAGGAGCATGATGGTTTAGATGATAATTTGGGTGGTATTAAACTCAAAATTCTAGGCTTTTATGGAAATAATGATTTGGAGGCTTACTTGGATTGAGAAAAAAAAAATTGAGTTTATATTTGATTACCATAGATATTTAGAAGAAAAAAAAATGTTAAATTGATTGTGGTTGAATTCATTGATTATACAATTAGTTAACGGGATTAGCTTGTTACAAGTAGAAGGTGCAATGGAGAAAGGCCAATAGAAACTTGGGAGGAGATGAAGGTAATTATAAGAAAAACAGTTTGTACCTACTCACTATTATAAAGATATCTATGATAAATTACAAGCATCATCTCAGGGTTCTAGAAGTGTGGATCGGTACTTTATAGAGATGGAAGTAACTACGATTAGAGCTAATATTTATGAGGATAGAGAAGTTACAATTGCTAGATTTTTTTAATGGATTAAACAAAAATATTGCTAATGTGGTGAAATTGTAGCATTATATGGAGAATGAGGATATGGTACATATGACTATAAAAATAAAGAAATAGTTAAGGAGAAAAGGTAGTGCAAAACTTGTTGGATATTCGGGTTTCTCTTTGGTTTGAAAATCAAATTTTAGAAGAGAGGGTAATGCACAAGTAAAACCAATGACTACACCTAAAGTAGTTGAACCTTCTTTTATTAGGATGCAAGTTGCAATTTTGGAGTAAAAGGGAAAAATATTGCTCGGCCAAGGCATAAACAAAATATTAGATGTTTTCGATGTCAAGAGTTTAGGCTTTTATCACATGCATGTCCAAATAAGATAATTATGGTTATAAGAGATGATAATGAGGTGGAATCGACTAGTGATTATGATTTAGAAGGGATGTCAAAGCTTGATTGTAATTATGTGGGGTATGTTATGTAAGCAAGATCCTTGGTTATAAAAAGATCTTTAAGTGTTAGGTTTGTGAAGAGGATGTAGAGCAAAAAGGAGAGAATATTTTTCATACTAGAAGCTACATTGATAATAAGGTATATGGTATGATAAATGATAATGGTAGTTGTACTAATATTGTTAGCTCAACTTTGGTTAGAAAGTTGAACCTGAATACATCTAAACATGTTAAGCCATATAAGCTTCAGTGGTTGAATGAATATGGAGAAGTTAGGATGACTAAGCAGGTTTTGGTTTCATTCACCGTAGGAAAGTTTAAAGATAAGGTTCTATATGATGTTATTCTTATGTATTCTACACACCTATTATCGAGGAGACCTTGACAGTTTGATATGAAGACTAAACATGATGAGTTCAAAAATATGTATACTGTGAAGAAAGATGAAAGATTTACACACTTGCTCTATTGCGACCAAGACAAATGTATGCAGATCAGTTGAAGCTTAAGAAAGTTGAGGAAGCTAAATGAGAATTCATAAAAAAAATAATGGTGAAGATATGAGACTAAGTAAAAATTAAGTCGTGAGTCTGAAACAATTAGGAGGAAAATTTCGACCATTAGAATTGAAGATTTTAAAACACTTAAAGAGCCAATGTAAGTTGAATAGGAAACATGCCAAATTAATTGAATTCATTGAGACGTTCTCATATGTTATTAAGTACAAGTGTGGTAAGGAAAACATCATTGCGGATGCATTGTCTTGAAGGTATGTTCTTCTTTAATATCTTGAACACTAGACTTTTAGGATTTGAACATGTGAAAGAATTATAAATAGGTGATGAACAAGTGTATGGACAATGTGAGCATTCAACCTTTAATAAGTATTTTAGGCCTAATGGATCTTTATATAAAGTTAAGAGATTGTGTGTGTTGCATGATTTACTTGTGAGGGAAGCTCATGAAGGCGATTTAATGAGATATTTAGGGGCAGCTAAGACTTTGGATATATTACAAGAGCATTTTTACAAGATTCTCTACAATATTCAAGGCAAAATTAACTAAATTAGCATAGCCTATACACCACTTCCACAAGAAGCTCAACTAATGTATCTTTTTGTATTGTCTCTGAATCTCTAACCTTAAGCTCTACTTGCTTGCTAGTATCTTAGTCCATCTCAAAATCAAAACCAATTGACTCTTTTTCCTTGTAAAAAATAACTAGCTCATCAAAGGTCACATTTTATCTCTCTCAACCCAAGTTTATCTTCTTTAATATTAGCATAAGTAGAACAATCAAATACTCTCAGTTTAGAGTAATTAGCAAGATAACCAAATTATACCTCATATGGAGTCTTTAACTCTAAAACTATCAATTAAGATCTATTCATAAGATAACAAACCATATTAATTTATTTAACCTAAAATTCCTTTGATAATCTAGCTTGTAAAAACATACAACATGCTTTTTATATAAGTGTTTTATTTATACATTCTGTAATCCTATTTTATTATGGTGTATTCCTAACAGTGTGGTGTTTAGTGATTCCTTTATTTTTACAAAACTCATTAAACTCACTTGAACAAAATTTTACTAGTGTTTGATCTTTTTACCAGTCTTTTTCTCGGTCATGGTTTTCCACTACTTGAAGATGATGAACATATCACTCTTTGTCCTAAAAAAATACACTTAGAACTTTCTAGATTAGTCATCAATAAATATAAATAAATATTGTGCTCTAACTTTTGACAAGATAAGAAGAAGAACCCAAAGGCTATATTGAACATAATTTATAGTACCCCTGGTACAATAAGAATTTCATTTTGCATTGTTTACTATAATTATAATGCTCATAGAAATCTAATTTATCTATATTTTACCACACAACAAATTTTATTTGATTAACTCTATTATCCTCTCTCACTCATATATCCTAGTCGTATATGTCATCACTAAGTAAAAATACTATTTGAATCAACCATAGATAATACAATAGCTAAATTAATAAATGTTGAACCTTGAAGATAATATATGTTATTAACTAGTTTTACTTTCATCATGACAAGAGTACCATTACAAACTCTCAGAGCTCTATTTTTAGTAGAATAACAATAACTTTAGAAATCAAGAAGACATAAAGAAATTATTTTTTTCATTATCTCTAAAATATGTCAAACCTCCAATGTCCTAATAATGTCATCTTACATTATAATTCAAATTGTACCATACTAACAACCAAAAATCATTTGTTGTCTCTTAATAAAATAGTCTCATTGACAACTTTATAAGTGTTAAACGAACATCTACTATGACAATTATAAAATATGCAACCCGAATCAAGAATTCACGAATCACCTAACTATAAATAGATATAGCTAAAACATGTTCAACATCATACAAATTTTTCCCTTCACTGGTAATATTTACAACATCATAGGTTTTCTCTTTTTTTCCTTATTTTTTCACTTAGAAAAGTTTTTTTAAAAAGTGTCCTACTTCATGACATTCAAAGCATTTAATTTTTATAAACTTTGATTTTAATCTAAATTTGCCTCTATTACCCTAACCCTTATTATTTATTATACCACTCACTATCAAACCCTCTATATGTTCCTTATCATGAATCTCTGACACTCATTTTTTTAACTCTCTAAAGTATAAAGAAGCTTTAACATTTCTAAACCGACTTATAAGAAAATATGAATAAAATGGTCATAAAATAGAGGTAACGAACATAATAAAATCAAATCATGATCCTTATTTTCAACCTTAACATTATCATTTCACAAATCTAAAATTATTCTATTAAATTCATCAAGATGTTCTTTAATGGACATACCTTTTTTAATTTGGAAAGTACACAACATATGTTTTAAATATAATTAGGTAGTCAAGGATTTGGTCATGTTAAAAGTTCTTAACTTTTTTCATAATCTAGCAGTTGTAGTATATTCAACAACCTTTCTAGGAACCTCATTAGACAAATAAAGTTGAATAGCATTGTAAACATGTTCCATCTTTTTTTCCCTCACCATTCATCTATTTAAGCAAATTATATACACCTTTCGATGTCTTAAATAAACCTTTTTAAACTAACAAGGCTCACATCTTAATACGCTATATATTGAAGTTGTTTCAACCATTAAATTTCTCTACATCAAACTTTGTCATTAATGTTACTTTTATTGTCATTGTGAAAGCTAATTAATAACCAGACAAACTTATATACCAATTTGTAGTAGAATTAACCCTAAAATCTCAACCTAATTGGAAAGGGTGTGTGTGTGTGTGTGTATAAAACAAATATAATCAATCATACAAGAGCATACATTAAAATTTCATGTTCAATAACTTAGGTCTACACCATAAGTGAGATGATTAGAGAAATTCACTATAAGAAAGTAGAAGAATACAGGTGTCATATAAATTTGCTCTCTCATTTAAAATCACAAAATAACTCAAACTCATTTTTTTCTTCTCCTTTCTCTAGCCACTAAAGTGTTGGGAAATGAAGCACTCATAAATAAACTTTACCATAAAATATAGAAAATTTAGGTTTTTATATGAACTATATATATATATATATATATATATATATATATATATATATATATATATATATATATATATTACTTTGGCCTATGATATAAGACAAAACCAATAAGCATTACATGTCTCATCAATTGGTATCAAAGTAGGTTGATTTATTTGATAGATAAAGATGGTAACAACCCACCTTAAAATATAGTAGTGGAGGCTATTTAGGAAATTATGCAGAATTAAGAGTAAAAACTAGATTGTTTGGAGAAAATATAACAACAATTTCAAATAGCTTAGAACATCTAGTTTAGCTAATGAGAGGCATCAACAAGGATCATAAAGAGAAGAGGAACATGCCTGAAGACTTATCTTGGGGTAGGCATAACCCCAAACATATTCCTAAAAATTCACCAAGACAAGAATTATCTATGTGGAGGGTGTTAGTGAAGACGAATTCAATGGGGGCCATAAAACCTTAGTATACTAAGATAAACTATCATAACTTGAGAGATAACAAGCAAATGAGTTTCAAATAAAATTATAAATCCCTACCTTCAATGTATATCTGGACATAGAAAAGTTCCTCGATTGGATTGCTAAATGTGATAAGGTTAAAGAATACATTGACATCATAAAAGTGAAGATGGTTTCCTCGATTGGATTGCTAAATGTGATAAGGTTAAACAATACATTGACATCATAAAAGTGAAGATGGTAACACTAGTTGTGTATAGTCTAAAGGGCAAAGCTTTATTCTAGTGTAAGCATTAAACATATACATGATTAAGAGAGGAAAGACAACCTGTTAATTTATGGATATACATAAAACAAATGATGCATGAATATTTCATATAAAAAAATTAAGAAACAATTCATGTGAATATATGTTATACATGTTGTATATAATGAAGTTTAAAAGATTATTTCAGAAAGGTTTTTACCTCACATTAGAAAGACATTATCTTATCCTTTTAAGTTGAAATATTTAAACCAAAAAGGTTTTTTATTTCACATTGAAAAAATATAACTTTTTTCTTGTGAATATAGAGTATATATACTAAAGGGTTTCAAATCTTGCATTGAAAAAATAAAATATTCTTCTAGTATTTATATAGTAAACTTTGAAATGGATTAATAACCAACTAAAAAATATGAAAAAAAAAGGTCTTTGGCTATGAGAAAAAACACATTTAAAAAAAAAATAGGTATCTACCGGGTTTTGTTAGGTCACCCGAGTTTCGGGTTGACTCGGCGAGTCAAACGGTTTTCTCTAAACCAATTGCAAGCTGGGGTTTTGAATGAAATAAACCTAGTCAAGGCTTCAGGTCTCGAGTTGACTCGCCAAGTCGGGCCGGGTTTGATAACTATACTAAAAAGATCAAACAATATCCAAACATTCAATAAAATGACAGTTCATATGACAAAGTTCTTGTGCAAGTGGTTAAATAACATAAATATAACACTCAATGAACATAGTTGTAATTTAATCAATATTTTTTTAAGATGAATGTCCAATCATTACATACATATAACGTCTACACTAAACATGCATCACTAGATAATTAATAACTTAAAATTAAATGTCAATTTAGACATTTATTAATATGTTTGACATTTCAATCAAAACATATTTTATCAAAAATTTAATTTTTCTTACTTTAAAATATTATTTTAGTGTTTTTAGATATTTTAATATAATAATATAAAAAAATATTATTTTAATATATATATATATATATATATATATATATATATAAAAGAGAACAATTCAAAATGTAACTGAAATGTCAAACACGTACATCAAAATTACTTACCTGATGGTCCTCCTTAATTGACTCAGTTTTTTTATACTTACGTTACGTAACCCCCCCTACACGCGCGCGCGCACACACAAACACATATATGAACTCTCCTTAATGTCCTTCTCTACCAGACCATATCTTTGTACCAATTTCCCTTCTTTCTGTCTCTTAAATCTCCATTTCATATCTGGGATTTCCTTGATCTTAACCAGTTTTGGATTTGTAAGTCAATCTTGTAACTTACTTCTGTCAACCCTTTTTTGTTTTAAAATTTTCTATTTTCTTAAACAAAATTGGAGCATGGTTTATGAAAGATTTGATCGTGATCACTTGTTGATTTCAAGCTGTTTACGCTACTTTTTTTTATCTGGGTTTTCTCCATTTTGTTAGATCTTCGATAAAGGAGAAAACTTTCTGTATTTTCTGTTGCTTTGTAGTAGATTTGGATGATCCACATTTGTTGCTTAATTGGATCTGGATCCTTTGTATTAAGAAAATGTAACTTGGGGCCATTGTTCAATGTCAGATTCATGTTTGGTTTGTTGAAATTGGTTTATGGAATCATTCATTTGCTAGAAACTTTCTGTGTGGATCTATTATGAATTGTTGTCATAATTACTTTATGTGGGATCTGATGGTATGGTGGTGATCTTTCTTAATTTTGAGATTAATTTTTGGTTTGCTAATTGTTTTTATGTTTTACTTTCTTGAGATTTTGATTCCATAGATAGCTGATGTTTGGAAGTTACGTACTTAGTTTCTTGAGGACATGGACATTTCATTGCTTTAGATTTAGTTGAACTGCCTTAATTCTTCATCATATTTTAACTGGGGAAAATGAGAATCATTTTTCATTTGGTATATCGGTGACTACTTGAACCTGTTATATAATTATTTGTTACTATTTTACTGTTGATCTGATCATTTTGGATGTGCATTCTCCCTAGATTGCCGTCAGATCTCGTCTCTTTTTTCCTTCTCTCTCCATGCTTTACTTAATGTGAGCTGTGGTAGTTGGCTATTGTTTTTCTCCTGAGATAGATGCTCGTGGACCCATCTATATTTGCATTCCTTCTAGTTTGTCTTATATGGTGATCAAGATCTGCATTTCTATTTTAAATCTGGGCAAACATTATTCTCTTCAACTTACAGTTCTAGGGTTAAATTTGTTTTCTTTTCCTTGTAGAAGTTGTTTTGGCATGGCTACATATACTCCGAAGAACATCCTAATCACCGGGGCTGCTGGTTTTATTGCATCCCATGTTTGCAATAGGCTTATCCGCAACTACCCTGATTACAAAATTGTTGTGCTTGACAAGCTTGACTATTGCTCGAACTTGAAAAACCTCCTCCCTTCTAAGTCATCTCCTAACTTTAAGTTTGTCAAGGGTGACATTGGAAGTGCTGATCTCGTCAACTTCCTTCTGATCACTGAGTCGATCGACACAATTATGCACTTTGCAGCCCAGACCCATGTTGACAACTCTTTTGGTAACAGTTTTGAGTTTACCAAGAACAATATTTATGGAACTCATGTCCTTTTAGAAGCTTGCAAAGTCACTGGTCAGATCAGGAGGTTCATCCATGTGAGCACGGATGAAGTATATGGGGAGACCGATGAAGATGCTGTTGTAGGAAATCATGAGGCCTCTCAACTTCTCCCAACCAACCCCTACTCTGCAACAAAAGCTGGAGCAGAAATGCTTGTTATGGCATATGGCCGGTCATATGGGCTGCCAGTGATAACCACTCGTGGGAACAATGTTTATGGCCCCAATCAGTTCCCTGAAAAATTAATCCCGAAGTTTATCCTCTTAGCCATGCAAGGGAAGGATCTCCCCATCCATGGGGATGGTTCTAATGTGAGGAGTTACTTGTATTGTGAGGATGTTGCTGAGGCTTTTGAGGTCATCCTTCACAAGGGAGAGGTAGGCCATGTTTACAATGTTGGGACAAAGAAGGAAAGGAGAGTGATTGATGTAGCCAAAGATATTTGCAATCTTTTCTCAAAGGACCCTGATAAAAGCATCAAGTTTGTAGAGAATAGACCGTTTAATGACCAAAGGTACTTTTTGGATGATCAGAAGCTGAAGATTTTGGGTTGGTCGGAGCACACTGCATGGGAGGAGGGGTTGAGAAAGACTATCGAGTGGTACACTCAAAATCCTGATTGGTGGGGTGATGTCACTGGAGCCCTGCTTCCTCATCCAAGAATGCTTATGATGCCTGGTGGGAGACACTTTGACGGGTCTGAAGAGAACAAAGATGCATCTTATGTCTCAAATAATTCAAATCAGACCCGAATGGTGATTCCAGTTACAAAAGTAGGCACTGGCTCTCCTCGAAAACCTTCTCTTAAGTTCCTAATCTATGGCAGGACTGGATGGATTGGGGGTCTGCTGGGGAAGTTGTGTGAGAAACAAGGAATTTCCTTTGAATATGGAAAGGGGCGCTTGGAAGATCGATCTTCACTTTTGTCAGATATTCAGAACATCAGGCCTACCCATGTTTTTAATGCTGCCGGGGTCACTGGCAGACCTAATGTTGATTGGTGTGAATCTCACAAGACAGAAACCATACGCACCAATGTTGCTGGAACTCTAACTTTAGCAGATGTTTGCAGAGAGCACAACCTCCTGATGGTAAATTTTGCTACAGGCTGCATATTTGAGTATGATGCTGGTCATCCAGAGGGTTCTGGCATTGGTTTCACTGAGGAAGACAAGCCCAATTTCATTGGTTCTTTCTATTCAAAAACTAAGGCCATGGTAATCTTTTTCTTCCAGACTCATTTTATCTGAAATTATTTTTTTCCTACGGTCATGTATATTGTTTGAAATTTCAACCAGGTCGAAGAGCTTTTGAGAGAATATGACAATGTGTGCACGCTCAGAGTTAGAATGCCAATATCATCAGACCTAAGCAACCCGCGCAACTTCATTACAAAAATCTCTCGCTACAATAAAGTAGTTAACATTCCAAACAGCATGACTATCTTGGAGGAACTTATACCTATTTCAATTGAGATGGCAAAAAGGAACTTGAGGGGTATATGGAACTTCACGAACCCTGGTGTTGTGAGCCATAATGAGATTCTGGACATGTACAAGAACTACATTGACCCGAACTTCACATGGGTTAACTTCAACCTAGAGGAGCAAGCCAAGGTGATAGTTGCCCCCCGGAGCAACAATGAGTTGGATGCGTCCAAGCTGAAGAATGAATTCCCCGAGTTGCTGCCAATCAAGGAGTCCCTAATCAAGTATGTTTTTGAACCCAACAAGAGAACCTAAGCGAAAGATTCAGTTGCTGATCATATCTTGCATTGCTGTGCCTCCGAGTACACTAATTATATTCTAATATTTTTGTTCTACTTGCTATTCATTGTTAGATTCATATCATGGTTTCAGCCATATTAGAGAGTAAGGAGGTTCTTTCTATCACTACTTAGATTGCTCATCATTCCTTTCCAAAGCAAACAATTATAGGTATTTAAAATTTGTAGTCACCTGGGAGCTTGCAGGTGGCCCTCTTATTAGACAAATGTTTCGTTGTTCGATTCTTATAGCTGAGCTTTTCAATTGAACACGTACTACTACCTTGTTATGTTCAAGAATTGCAGAATTTAGTTTGTCTTCCAATAGCCAGTCCAATAATAATATTCCCATTGCAGAAACTGTTGTTAACATCATTTCAGCTACTTGGAATGGCCAGTTTTTTATGCTTTAAGAACATGTACATCCCAATTATTGAAAGACAAAATCCCAACTGTGCAAGGCCATCCAAACCATGAATTATGAATTAAGCAGTTGATGCTGCAGTGATCCCGTGGTTAAAATATATTTTTTGATAGAAAAAGATAAGATAGTAGCCAGAAGGTGTGCTAGAATAGTCAAGGAAAAAGAATGAAATTATGTCTTGGTAAAGGTTCTATTGATGAAATAGAAAGAAATCCCAAAATTGTTCGTGGACTGAATTGTATTTGTCAAAGGGCTAGGCACCTTTTACACTTAAAATTGTTCATGTCCTGCGGGGTTGGAGGGTGAGGCCGCGTAGGGTGTTGACGCGGAATAGTAGAGGCGGCCGTGTGGTCTGGTTTCCACTCCAGGACTAGGAAGAGTCGAGGAAATCTACATGTATGGCTATTAAAGTTAACATTACTATCTTTTAATTAATTATTGAGATTTTCTTTTTATTAATGATTAGCATTAACCGGAACCTCTTTTCTTTTTTTCAAAAAATAATAATCTTATTGGCAGCATTCAGACTGCAAATATTATTTGGTCCTTTGAAGCCAATTTCTTCTCGAAACAAAAGGGAGTGAAGCTTTTAAAGGCCTTTTGATTTTATTTTCTCTTAGAGAGCCTTGCCATAGTGTTTTTAAGTTCAATCATCAGCACGATCACAAAAAAAAAAAAAAAAAAAGAGGTTCAGCAACTGAACTCAACAAAAGAAATAATAAAAGAAAAGTCTGATCAGTGAACAATCGTCATTTTAGTTTTTTCTGTCTTAAATTTTAATCAATGCACAATCAGAAGACGATGGCTGCAGATGCTAAAAGTCAGCTGTATAGTGTTGGAATGGATCCCTGCAACTTAACCACTAATGACCGTACAAACCCTCTATGGAGGATCACAGACTCCGGTAATGTTTTCTGCCGGTTTTAAAGTATTTTTTATTTAAAAATATATTAAAATAATTTTATTTTATTGATATTTTTTGTTTTGGTCTATTAATTCACTTTGTTCATTTTTTTATTTTTAAATTGAGAAAAGAGAGAGTTTTTAGAAAATAGAGAGACGAGAGAAAAAATTATTGATTATCAAGATTTCAACAATAAAAATAATGATTTTAATGTTAATAAGTTTCTTTCAATAAAAAGAGTTCGATGATAGTGATTTTTTATCTTGAAGATATAATGCCCTGAACTTTTAATGTGATTTTTATCATTTTGATTTTTTTTACATGTAAAAAATGGGAGTTTTGTTTTTCTTCCCATCGATGGCAATGTCTGCCATAACAAGTGATGCATTATATGCTATTATTTTTTTCAAGAAAATTTGTCATTTGTCCCATTTGCAAATAAAAAAAAACATAAAAGCCCATGTGTGTCGAGCTCGCTTATCAAGTCGAGGAGCACCTAACTTTTTTTTTTCCATAATGTATTTATAAAAATATAAATAATTTATTCTTGGTAAGAAAAAATAACCTATCATATCAAAAAAAAATTTTAAAAAAAAAACATGAAAATTAAAGGGGAGAGCTAAAGTTAAATATCATACTTATCTATCTCATACTTGTATAGAATGATTATCTTTTTATTTTAACATTTGATCAGTATTAGTAACTCTTTTTTAATTTATCAGTTTATATATTTTAAAATTTATTTCGTTCAAAACTTTTCAATTTATAGTCAATTTTTTTCTCGATGTCAAAAGGCACTTTAACAATGCCTACATAATTTTTTTTTTACATTTTAAAAAAATAATTCGACTCGCAACAAAGCACATGTCAACTAACTAGTAAAGAAATGAAGAGGTGAGGTGAAAACATTGTAAAATCATGTACTATGCAACCTCTCACAAATCATTGTGCTTTCACGCTGTGTTATTTTTTCTTTCATTTTAGTGCTTGAACTTTTTTCTCTTTGATTTGATGAGTTTTTAGCCAAGTTTATTGCTTGTTGCTTACAATTTATTGATGAAGGTCATGATTAAAAGTAAAGGGACCAAAGTAAATAAGGCGAAGAAAATATGGCTTTTTCAAAATTGACATGAAAAGCTAACTTTCATCCTCTCTTTTTCTAATAGATATATTTTTGGCCTTATAGTTTTTTAAAATTCAATATTGGTCTGACTCTTTAAATATTTTTTATTTCAATTTTTAATTTGAAAGATGAGAGAGAGACGTCAAATTCTGATAATAAAAAAAAAATCTCTGTTAACACCAATTTAAATCATTAAAATGATCAATCTTGATGATTACGAGTTCTATTTGATAGGAAGATTTCATTGGAGGTGTTCTTTAACATTTTTATTGCTTGAGATGATAAATTTGATATTGAAAAGTTTTTTATATTTAAGTTGATTTTGGATTTTTAGGGTTTATGAAGATCTCTAAAAAATTTTAAGTGTTTATAATAGATTGAAAAATTAAAGTTTCAGGCATAAAATATCCTTATCTTGATTTTTCAATGAACCTTCGGTTGTTGAATTTTAGGGTCACAATCAACACATCGTATGTGCATTTTCTGCTATTTAATATAAATAAATAAGAGGCATGGTGAGCAAGTGATGCCTTTTTTTTATGGGCCAGTAGCACGCGCACATTGCCTGTTATATATATATATATATATATTATCCTTTTGTTTATTTTCCCCCTACATTTTACACTATGGTCCATGGACCATTAGAATAAATTGACTACAAAACAATTTTTTTTTAAAATCATATAAAAAAAAGTATTATGCATCTGACTATCATCTAATTAAATAAAAAGTAATTTTAGAGATAAAAAAAATTATTAAATCTAATGAGGTGCATGCTTTAAATCACGAGTTTGACAGATTCACTTAAGCTTTTATTTTTTAATTTTTAATTAAATATTATTTTTTAACAATTTCATCCTTTAACTTGGTATTATTTAGAAATTAAGCTTTCTAATTTATTTTAATTTGTCATTATAAAGTTATTAAGGTCTCATGACCGGTTTACGAGTTTCTTTAATTAACTCAAGTTAGTTCAGGTTAATTTAAGATATTGTTGATTCAATATTTTTTTAAAAAAAAATCATTTAATATATAACCTTCTCAATTTTTAAAAAACTTTTCATCTAATTTGTGGCAGATTTTGAACTTATCGTTAATTTTTTTTTTGTAAGAAAACACACTCTTTTTTTGCATTAAAAAAAATTAATTTGACTAACACATAGCCAAGTCATTCGTCTAGTTATAATCATGTTGGCCTATTTGGTTTGTCAAAACTATCCATATCAGCAAGATTTTATTATTTAAAATATTTATCTTGATTTTCATTTAAACAAACAGAAAATAAATTTCTAATTTACTCTACCTACTAGATTATTGGCCTGTATTATGATATGGGTCATATTATTTTTTTTAATATAAAAAATATTATTCAAGCATGCTAATGAGTTTTCTAGTAGAAAAAAATCATGTAAAAGTTAATTTAATCTAATCTAATCAACTTAATAGGTCAAAAAATAACTTGAATCATTGATAAAAATATAGTTTGACTAAATAAATTCAAGATTATATTATTTTTAAAAAATATTAAGATGACAAAATATTAGAATTGAAAAAAAACAAATTATATTGAATGATGAAATTGAGAAAAATTATAAAATTCAATTCTCAATCAACTTAATATTGAATGATAAAATTTAAAAAATATCAATTAAAAAAAACACAAAAAAACAACCCGAGTCAACTCGAGTAACCAGTCAAACTCGTGAATCGGGTCTTTAGATCAAGATAACCTCATAAAAAGTAAAACAAAATAAATTATGAAGCCTAATTCTTAATTAATTCAATGTTTAATGATGAAAGTGAAATAATATTAATTAAAAAAGGACTTGTAAAATGACTCGCATTAATCAGGTTAACCCACTGAACTGCAACTCGGGTTATGAAACTGAAATAACCTTATAGAAAATAAACCAAAACAAATTATAAATTTCAATTCTTAATCAATTAAATATTAAATGATAAAACTGGAAAATAATTCAATTAAAATGGATAAAAAAATCAAGTTAATCAAGTTTACCCGCTAAACTCATGATCCAAGTCATAATATTGCAATAACCTAATATAAAATAAATCAAAATAAATTATAAAACTATATACTTAGTAAAATCAATGTTAAACTATAAAATTAAAAAAAAAATCATTGTTATAGTGTGCATGAGGAGGGAATAATGAATTTTCCTCTTCAATTAGCTAGTGTTTGTTATAATTAATTTTTTATTTAAAAAAACAACTTGTTAATATTTTCATCTATACTAATTCAGTAAGTAACTACATAGATCTTTGTTTTGTCTCTCATGTCAGACTCTCACTCGTACGGACAGAAGAGATGTATAGATCACCCTTTTACTCGTATAGACATAAGATATTTATAGAACTTTATTTTAAAAATTATGATAATGATGCAATAAAAAGGAGTCTCTTAAACTAAAACTAAAAGATTTTTATAATTTTTCCTTCATATTCTAATTATAGAACTAAAAGGCGTGCAAATGGTTTATTTGTTTATGTAAATAATAAATAATAAATTATAAACTAGGTTTATATATTATTTTACATATTTTAAAACAAAGTTGTTTCTTAATTTAGT
>Ga0325414_1002887_pt1 | contig 17699 bp, 17 predicted proteins | sample PopdelMetagenome_8_FD_206183 | JGI IMG/M metagenome (GOLD analysis project Ga0325414, IMG submission 206183) | Populus deltoides microbial communities from Bellville, Georgia, United States - Leaf-PdKOR-R3 | ecosystem: Host-associated > Plants > Phyllosphere > Phylloplane/Leaf | place: USA... | reverse complement strand
AAGTGCCAAGTATTTGTTGTACCAAGTGTTATACAACATAAATCTAGATTAACCATTTAACAAGCAAAGTATTAAAAGTGAACAAGATAACAAATATAAAGCATGTTAATATCCAACATTAAGGTCTATGTTAAGTTTATATTATACTTATTCTTACACCATTAGTGTACCCTTTTCACCTTGATATAATTAACTTAGCAACACATAATGAAAGAAAGAAACATAAATAAAAAAGGAAAGGAAATGAAAAGCATAAGCAAGAAATTAATATAAGCAAAACTTAAGCATTACAAAATATAAAGAGAGAGCAAGAGTATGATCTTGATCTGAACACCAAGATGCCTAAATACATGGCAAATGCCTCCTTTTATAGGCCAAAATTCGGAACTATTGATTTGTTGACTAATTGATGAATGGGTGACCACATCTTGACTTGGTGACAATTCTTATCTTTTTGTCTGCCAAAAACGTCATTGATAACATCATAATTTGAACAGACTTCAATCATGAAAGTTCTAGGGAATTGTCTCATCTTTCCAGGGTAAAAGTTTGAGATCATTTGGACTTCTAGAACTCGAGATATGGGTTGAACACTGAACAGTGTCTGGGCTGCAGGACAGATTCGGACTTCTTCGTTGTTACTACAATTTGGACTTGAAAACGGCCTTCTTAAATCTTGGACTCCCATGAAAGTTGTAGGCCTATATCTTAGCTTTCCATCCATATAAGGTAGACCTAAATCCAAGATCTACAGCTCCAGATATGACCCGATTACCAAACAGTGTTCCAGTTTGGACTGCACCAATATCTCTTTTCTAAGTTTGGCCATCTTTCTGTCCTTTCAATTTCAGTACTTCAACTCATCAATCAATTCTTTCATTTATGTGATAGGCCTGCATTTAAGATGAACATTTACCATAAATTAAAGGTATCTTATATTATTAGATATGTTAGTATAAAACATGCTTTAGTTAAGGAGTTATTGATACTTCAAGTGCAAAATAATGATATAGAACCTTGATAAAAATGCACTTTTAAGTACTAATCAGTTCTCCTCAAAAAATGGAACTTGTAGCCTCATGTCTTACCTTTCCAACGCCATAAATTTCATTTGAATCGGAGTTCTATAACAGTTAAAAAATGAGGCAGTAACAGTTGGACAGTGATAGTCCAAATATAAAGAAAGGAATGATAACTAGGATTGGAAAAAGAACAACAGTAATAATGAGTGAAATGAGAAAAACATAAAGTACTAAGAAATGACTGAAAGAAAGACTTATTGGTTGTTGATATGGTTATTATAAAACATACCCTTGAGCGAGGAAAATTTATGAGATAAACCTGTGATTTGCAGGAGGGACCACAGGCGTGGTGCAACAGCAGCAGCAAGGGAGCACGAGTAGAGCTTCTATTGCAGGTAAGTGATTCACACCTATGCTTTCTAGTTAAATGCCATGATTTAATATATTATTAATGTGAAATGTGAATTACTGAATGTATGTGTATTCAAGGTGAAAAGTTGTTATGTGAATTGCCAAGTGATGAAATTATCAGTGACAAAGGAAATATGAGAAGTGTGATTTGAGGCATAAACTAGCATACATTGAGCGTAGGTTAAGATCCCGAGTAAAGGGATCACCTTGTATTGTCTAGCATACATTGAGTGTATGTTAGGATCTCGGGTAACCCGGGGATCACCATGTATTGTCTAGCATACATTTAGTGTATGTTAGGATCCCGGGTAAGGGGATCACCATGTATTGGCTAGCATATATTTAGTGTATGTGAGGATCCTGGGTAAGGGGATCGCCACGAATGGACTAGCATACATTTAGTGTATGTCAGGATCCCAGGTAAGGGGATCTCCACGTATTGGTTAACATACATTCAGTGTATGTTAGGATCCCGGGTAAGGGGATCACCATGTATTGGCCAGCATACATTTAGTGTATGTTAGGATCCCGAGTAAAGGGATCGCCTTACATCGACTCCTATGGGGTGGTGATGACGATACCAGTGAATTGGTATCGGTAACGTGATAAGCAAAAGTAATCATGTCGATCTTAGAAGGTCTGGAATGAAGGTTGATAGTGGCAGAGGGAACGCTTATTAATAGTTTGAATAAGGAAGAGATTTTAATGTAAAAAAAACTAGAAGGGAGAAATAAATGAAATATGAACGCATGTTACCCTGTTGAAATTATTAGATATTTATTGTGATATTTACCTTGCAATAATATGTATTTTGTTTCAGGATCATCGCATGCACGAAAGGAGTAGATCCTAGCTTATGTTCCCTTCTTGAAATCTAGGTTCTAGGGAGTATACCCTTGTATTTTGTAAACATGAAAATATTTGTATAACTTAATTTGTATAATAAATGTTTAAACTTCATTGGATGAATTTAACGTTGTAGTTCATATAACCATATTTCATGTCTATGTATTTATATTTATTTAATTATCCATCCATAATGATATTTTGTTATATAATGCATATCATAAATATTATGGTTGATAGGTGTGAGTATAATTGTGGAATTGAAACCCAGGATGATTAGGTCGGGAATTAAGTTATGAGATGCGAACTGTTAGAAGTGTAAACAGGTTACATGTCAGTAACTTGGGACCTTTCGGGATAGGGGAGACCTTGTCGAAATTCCGGTAGATGTTAATACAAAGACCATGAATATATATACAAAAAACAATTAACTACTCTATTTTTCTATTGACATGAGATTGTTGTTTTATCCCAGAAATAGGGGATGTTACATTTGGTATCAGAGCTCAGGTTGCTATTCTGGGGATAGGAATGATTATATGATTTTGAAATGTGTTTTAGGATGGTGAGAACAAGGCAAGGAGCCAGGACTGATCCATCCCCAGTTCAAGGAAGTGGCCAGAGTATTCGTAATGAAAGTGATCTAAACTAGGATCCCTTGGCAGACTCAGAAGTGGGCGAGTCAATGAGACTTCGAGATGATTCATCGTTCCGTCAGGCAGATGTATCCATGCCCGAGGGATCAGATAGACAAGGGGGATAATATACCTCCACCAGTGGCACCGGTAGCTGAATCAAACCTATTTTCAGATCCTGCTTTTATGCAACATATAGTGAGAGCTGTGGCAGCAGGAATGGTAGCGAGGACCTCCAATACGACTCCTAGATCAGGGGGAATAGTCGCCATAGTGCAATGGGTGAAGGGTATGAGAGAGATGGGTTGTATGACTTACTAGGGCGAAGAGGATGCTGAGGTTGCTGGGCATTGGCTGAGGAAAGTGGAAAGAGTTATAAATAAGATGCAGGTGTCAGAGGAGCTACGGGTGGATTGTGTGACTCAGCTATTGGTTAAAAGTGCCCACTCTTGGTGGGAGACCATTAGAGAAAGGAGATCAGGGGAGGTATTGAGATGGAGGGATTTTCATGAAGAGTTTGAGGAGAGGTACTATTCTTGGGAGCATAAGAGGGAGAAAGAACATGAGTTTTTGGAATTGAGGTAGGGAGATTTGACAGTGCTGGAGTATGAGAGGAGATTTCAGGATTTAGCAGCTTTTGCCTCCACTTACCTTCCCACAGAACGCCACAAGGTGGAGAGGTTCCGTGATGGACTGAGACAGGAATTGAGGATGATATTGATAGCCATGCAGTTTCAGTCTGTACGGGAATTGGTACGGGCTGCTCAGGGTATGGAGATGGTAATAAAGGATACCCCGAAGCTAGTGGTCGAGCAGAGTCAGGCAATGGGAGCTAAGAGGAGAGATTTTGAGTTTATAACTGGGAGACCTCCTCTCCCAAAGAAGGGGAAGAGCAGGCCATCATCAGGACAGTTTCAGAGAAGGGGTGGGAGTTTCACCCTATAAGGGAGCTTAGGAGGATCTAGACAAGTCAGTGGAAGAGAAGCTTAGGGAGGACAGTCTAGACAGGGAGTCAAAACTGCTGGAGGGTCTACAGAGCAAAAGGGACCAATATATCCATTTTGTTAGAGGTGTGAGCAGCGACACCCTAAAGATTGCTCTGCGATGCTAGGGAGATGTTATATTTGTAGAAGTGAGGGGCATCGATGGAAAGAGTGCCCGCATGTAGGAAGAGGTTGTTACTATTGTAGGGACACGAGTCACAGGATGAAGGATTGTCCTCGTAGAACTATCAAAGAAGCCCATAGTCAGAGGATTGAGGTTCAGAGCCAGCAGCAATCGGTGACAGTCAATCGTCCTATCAGGCCTACCCAGTCAGGGACGAGTGCTACTCGTGGGAGGCCTAGAAATCAAGAGGGGAGGACTCAGGGTCGGGTATATCACATGACCTACGAGGATGTAGGGGGTGTACCTGATGTGGTGGCAGGTACTTTACAGTTAGATACAATGCAAGTTTATGCTTTAATTGATCCTGGAGCTAGTCATTCCTTTGTATCTTATAGAATTGTGAATAACTTGCATGTATTATCTAGTAACTTGGGTGTAGGGGTGACGGTTAGTACACCTTTGGGAGAGAATATACATATTGATGATATTTATAGAGGGGTAAAACTATATATTGGAGGAGTAGAGAGTTGAGGGCAGATCTTATGCCATTAGAGTTATATGATTTTGATGTGATTCTGGGCATGGATTGGCTAAGTAAACATAAGGCACAAGTGGATTGTTTCACTAAGACGGTGACAATCCAAGGAATAGGTGATAAAAGAGTAGTGTTTAAAGGGGAAAGAAAAGTAATTCCAAGTTGTGTAATCTCAGTCTTGGTGGTTAGAAAATTACTGAGGAAAGGTTGTTCTACTTGGTTAGCCCATGTAAGAGAGCTGGAGAAGGATAGCATAGATTTGGCTAGTATTCTTATTGTGAGGGAGTTTCAAGACGTATTCCTAGAAGAGTTACCTGGATTACCTCCAGTTAGAGAAATTAAAGTTTCCATAGAAACTATTCCAGGAGTTTCTCTTATAGCCCAGTCTCCTTATAGGATGGCACCTATGGAATTGGCGGAACTGAAGGTCCAACTTCAGGAATTGTTAGATAAAGGCTTCATCCGGCCTAGTAACTCACTCTGGGGAGCTCCGGTATTGTTTGTAAAGAAGAAGGATGCCCCCTTCATTTGTGCATTGATTATCGTCAATTGAATAAAGTGATGGTGAAGAACAGGTACCCACTCCCACGAATAGATGACTTGTTTGATCAGTTGAAGGGTGCTAGGGTATTTTCTAAGATAGATCTGAGATCTGGATATCACTAGTTGAGAATCAAGGAACAAGACATAAAAAAGACTGCCTTCCGAACCCGTTATGGGCATTACGAGTTTTCGGTGATGCCTTTTGGGTTAACCAATGCTCCGGCCATGTTTATAGACTTATGAATCGGGTGTTTCGGCCTTACTTGGACCAATATGTGGTTGTATTTATTGATGATATTTTGGTGTATTCAAACTCTCACTTGGAGCATGAACAACATCTAAGGGTTGTGCTACGGACTTTAAGGGAAAATCAATTATATGCAAAGCTGGATATGTGTGAGTTCTGGCTCAAGGAAGTGGTATTTTTGGGCCATGTAATATCTGCAGAAGGAATATTTATGGATCCAAGAAAGGTTGAGGTCGTGTTAAATTGGGAAAGGCCTACCAACGTGACAGAAATCCGGAGTTTCTTGGGTCTTGCTGGATATTACCGAAGGTTTATTGAAGGGTTCTCCACCATAGCATCACCTTTAACTAAGCTGACCCGCAAGGAAGTCCGGTTTGTTTGGTTGGAAGAGTGTGAAGCAAGCTTTCAAGAACTGAAGGAGAGGCTCACTTCTACTCCTATGTTGGCCCTTCCATCAGGGACAGAAGGGTTTGTGGTATATAGTGATGCCTCAAAAAGGGGTCTGGGATGTGTATTGATGCAACATAGGCGTGTGATTGCTTATGCATCAAGACAGTTAAAGTCGCATGAGGTGAATTACCCGGTTCATGACCTAGAACTTGCAGCGGTGGTGTTTGCCTTAAGAGTATGGAGACATTATTTGTATAGGACACATATTCAAATCTTTACAGACCATAAAAGTTTGAAGTATTAGATGTCACAAAAAGAGTTAAACATGCAGCAGAGAAGATGGGTATAGTTAATAAAAGATTACGATTGTGTTATTGACTACCATCCTGGTAAGGCTAATGTAGTAGCCGATGCCTTGAGTAGGAAGGGAAAAACAGTGATGAATGATATGGAGCTTAAGGAACAAGAAAGTATAGTGGAATTAAAGAAAATGGGCTTGCGGCTAAATGTAGGGCTCGAGGGATCACTGTTAGCTCAGTTAAAGATCCGATCTGTGCTTCGAGATAGGGTCTTGGTGGCTCAACAAGCAGATGGGAAAGTAAAAGAGATCAAGGAGAGGGTAAACAAGGGTATAGAGACATCATTTCAAATGTTATCCGATAGGCTAATAGCTATGGGTAGGCGAATTTATTTGCCCGAGGATAAGATTTTGAAAGACGAAGTATTAAGAGAAGCTCATGAATCTCGATTTGCTACTCATCCTGGGAGTACAAAGATGTATAGGGATTTAAAGGAAAACTATTGGTGGCCAAATATGAAGAGGGAAATAGCAGAATTTGTGTCGAATTGTGGGATTTGTCAACAAGTAAAGATAGAACATCAAAAACTTGCAGGGGAATTACAGTCATTATCAATTCCAAAATGGAAATGAAAGGATATTTCTATGGATTTTGTGACGGGATTACCTAGGGGAAAGAAGGGGAATGATGCCATATAGGTGGTCGTGGATCGACTAACAAAATCTGCTTTGTTTTTGCCAATGAAGATGACTGATTCGGTGGATAAGCTGGCAAAATTGTATGTAAATGAAGTAATCAGACTTCACGGAGTGCCAGTTTCAATTATATCGGATCGGGATCCAAGGTTCACATCAAGATTGTGGCCTAGCTTACAACGGGCAATGGGGACAAAGTTGAATCTGAGCACGGCATTTCATCCTCAGACGGATGGTCAATCTGAAAGGACCATCCAAACTCTTAAGGATCTCTTGAGGTCCTGTATGCTGGAGTTTGGAGGGAATTGGGAGGATCTCCTGCCATTAGTGGAGTTTACTTATAATAATAGCCATCAAACTATTATTGGTATGGTTCCATATGAAGCATTGTATGGGAGGAAATGTCGTACCCCAATTTGTTGGGAGGAAGTAGGAGAAAGAAAGCTTTTGGGACCTGAGATGGTGCAACTGACAACTAACAAGGTAAGGGTGATCAAAAAGAGAATGAAGGAAGCCCAGGATAGACAAAAAAGTTACGCAGATCGCTGAAGAAGGCCGTTGGAATTCCAAGTAGGGGATAAAGTATTTTTGAAGGTGGCTCCTTGGAAAGGCATCATTCGATTTGGAGTAAAAGAGAAATTAGCTCCAAGATATATTGGCCCTTTTGAGATTAAAGAAAGAATCAGACCAGTTGCATATCGATTAGAATTGCCTGTATATTTGGATAAGATTCACAATGTGTTTCATGTATCATTGCTGTGAAAGGCCAAGATAGACCCCTCACGGGTATTACCACAAGTTCCTATGAAGATTAAAGGGGATCTAACCATGAAAACTAAGCCCGTCAAGATCTTAGATCGAGATGAGAAATTGTTGAGGAATAAGAGAGTTCCCTTGGTGAGAGTATTGTGGAGAAGCTCTCAAATAGAAGAAGAAACATGGGAAAGAGAATCTGAGATAAAGAAAAAGTTTCCGCACTTATTCTTCGACATAGGTACGTAACTTGAATTTCGAGGATGAAATTTTTATTAGGAGAGGAGATTGTAAATCCCGAGAAAAAAAAAACCAAGGCTGGATTAAATTAAAGAAAATAAACTAAACTAAAAAGAAGTGGGGGAAAAAACGAATACACTTAAAGAAAATAGGGCCTAAATGCAAATAAGAATAATTATAGAGCATAAATACTCCTATTCTCACCAAAAACAGATCTGCAGCTACGTAAAGAAAGAAAAGAGGGAGTTTTTATATCTATTTTTACAAATCAAGAGAGAAACACCAAAATTTCAAGAACCCATCCCAGATTGATGGTTATAGGTAAAATAAACCCTGGTGGGAAAGGGATTAACAAGAAAAATAGAACAAAAAGAGAAGAGGGGGGGTCGGCTGTCATTAGAAAGAAAAGGAGGGATCGAAGCCTTGATTCACACCAGGTAAGATATTCTAAACATGGTTTTATGAGTCATTACAAGTCGATTATGAATTGATGCCTGGATGTTAATTTATATATTGAGTTCTTAGACTTGAATTGAGGAAAAAGTATGAGTTGTTGAAGTAAAGAACTTCATGTGTTGTGTGTAAATGGAAAGGTTGATGAATCTAGACAGTTTCGTCTCTTGACCTTCAAAGAGATTTTGGGTAGGAGAATGAAGGAATTAGGATCAAGTTCCTAATAGAAATTGTAGTTTTGGATGTTTACTAACTAATGAAATTGGTCTTGCTCAATTTGGAGTCATAGAACTCCAGTTATGGGTCACTAACCGAGACTGGGTCATGACAGACCCTATAGGGTAGTAGGCCTGGTTCATTGATGAGCAATTTTGACTATCTTAAAGGCAGAACTGGGTTCTTCTCAAAACATAGAACTTGTAGCCTCATGCCTTACCTTTCTAATGCCATAAATTTTGCTTGAATTAGAGTTCTATAACTTCAGATATAGTTAAAAATATGAGGAGAGGTCAAACAGTAACAGTTCAAAAATGAACAGTAACGATCCAAGTGTTTGTTGATGAGTGATTTTAACTATCTTAAAGACAGAATTGGGTTCTTCTTAAAACATAGAACTTGTAGCCTCATGTTTTAACTTTCCCACACCATAAATTTTGCTTGAATCGGAGTTCTACAACTCCAGATATAGTTAAAAATATGAGGAGAGGTCAGACAGTAACAGTTCAAAAATGTACAGTAACAGTTGGACAGTAATGGTCTAAGTGATCGTTGATGAGCGATTTTCACTATCTTAGAGGTAGAATGGAGTTCTTCTTAAAACATAGAACTTGTAGTCTCATGTCTTACCTTTCCAACACCATAAATTTCGTTTGAATCGGAGTTCTATAACTCCAGATATAGTTAAAAATATGAGGAGAGGTCAAATAGTAACAGTTCAAAAATGGTCAGTAACAGTTGGACAGTAACAGTCCAAATGTTTGTTGATGAGTGATTTTGACTATCTTAAAGGCAGAACTAGGTTCTTCTCAAAACATAGAACTTGTAGCCTCATGTCTTATCTTTCCAAGGCCATAAATTTCAGTTGAATCGGAGTTCTATAACTCCAGATATAGTTAAAAATATAAGGTGAGGTCGGACAGTAACAGTTCAAAAATGGACAGTAACAGTTGGACAGTAACAGTCCAAGTGTTTGTTGATGAGCGATTTTGACTATCTTAGAGGCAGAATTGGGTTCTTCTCAAAACATAGAACTTGTAGCCTCATGTTTTACCTTTCTAACACCATAAATGTTGTTTGAATTGGAGTTCTATAACTCCAGATATAGTTAAAAATCTGAGGAGAGGTCAGATAGTAACAGTTCAAAAACGAGGCAGTAACAGTTGGACAGTGATAGTCCAAATATAAAGAAAGGAATGATAACTAGAATTGGACAAAGAACGACAGTAATAATGAGTGAAATGAGAAAAACATAAAGTACTATGAAATGACTGAAAGAAATTCTTATTTGTTGTTGATATGGTTATTATAAAACATACCCTTGAGGGAGGAAAATTTATGAGATAAACATTTGCAGGAGGGACCACAGGCGTGGTGCAACAGCAGCAGCAGGGGAGCACGAGTAGAGCTTCTATTGCAGATAGGTGATTCACACATATGCTTTCTAGTTAAATTCCATGATTTAATATATTATTGATGTGAAATGTGAATTACTGAATGTATGTGTATTCAAGGTGAAAAGTTGTTATGTAAATTGCCAAGTGATGAAATTATCAGTGACAAAGGAAATATGAGAAGTGTGATTTGAGGCATAAACTAGCATACATTGAGTGTATGTTAGGATCCCGGGTAAGGGGATCACCATGTATTGTCTAGCATACATTGAGTGTATGTTAGGATCCTGGGTAAGGGGATCACCATGTATTGTCTAGCATACATTTAGTGTATGTGAGGATCCTGGGTAAAGGGATCGCCACGAATGGACTAGCATACCTTTAGTGTATGTTGGGATCCCGGGTAAGGGGATCTCCACGTATTGGCTAACATACATTCAGTGTATGTTAGGATCCCGGGTAAGGGGATCACCATGTATTGGCCAGCATACATGTAGTGTATGTTAAGATCCCGAGTAAAGGGATCGCCTTTCATCGACTCCTATGGGGTGGTGATGACGATACCAGTGAAAGTAGTATCGGTAATGTGATAAGCAAAAGTAATCATGTTGATCTTATAAGGTCTGGAATGAAGGTTTATAGTGGCAGAGGGAACGGTTATTAATAGTTTGAATAAGGAAGAGATTTTAACAAAAAAAAACTAGAAGGGAGAAATAAATGAAATATGAACGCATGTTACCCTGTTGAAATTATTAGATATTTATTGTGATATTTACCTTGCAATAATATGTATTTTGTTTCAGGATCATCGCATGCACGAAAGGAGTAGATCCTAGCTTATGTTCCCTTCTTGAAATCTAGGTTCTAGGGAGTATACCCTTGTATTTTGTAAACATGAAAATGTTTGTATAACTTAATTTGTATAATAAATGTTTAAACTTCATTGGATGAATTTAACGTTGTAGTTCATATAACCATATTTCATGTCTATATATTTATATTTATTTAATTATCCATCCATAATGATATTTTGTTATATAATGCATATCATAAATATTATGGTTGATAGGTGTGAGTATAATTGTGGAATTGAAACCCAGGATGATTAGGTCGGGAATTAAGTTATGAGATGCAAACTGTTAGAAGTGTAAACAGGTTACATGTCAGTAACTTGGGACCTTCCGGGATAGGGGAGACCCTATCGAAATTTCGGTAGATGTTAATACAAAGACCATGAATATATATACAAAAAAAAATTAACTATGTTTTTCTATTGACATGAGATTGTTGTTTTATCCCAGAAATGGAGGATGTTACAACAATATTGAAAGCTTAGAAACTTACACTGGTATAACACTATAAAGTCAACATGACATATTTTCAAAGTCAATCTCTAGACTAATTAAACTTTCAAACTTGTATGCACACTCATTCATTCGATTTATATTTTTATTTATCTATCTCAACTAATTCTCATACATAATACTCATATTCTTATAAACCAATGGGAGTTCAAAGATAAAAATTAGATTTTGTTTTTTGAAAAACAACAAAGAAAACCAAAATTCTAAAAACAACAAAGAAAATCAAAATTCTCTTAATACCCCCACACTTTAAACACAACATTGTCCTCAATGTTGAAATAAAAAAAATAAATATAAAAGAATGACAAAAATAAAGTAAAATGCGAAAAATAAATGATAAGAAAAAAAACAAATCTAATTTTTTTGTGTACTAGGTTGCCTTCCAGTAAGCGCTTTTGTTTTATGTCATTGGCTCAACACATCGCATGCTCATGCTTCATAGATTGGTTCAGTTAACTCCACAAAAGCGGTGAGTTCTGCCGTCCAACCTTCATAGAAAGGTTTCAAGCGATGCCCATTGACCTTGAGCACTTTGTTTGTTACTAAATTTGTAATTTCAACTGCACCATAAGGAAAAAACATTAGAAACAACAAAGGGTCCAATCCAACAAGAGCGCAACTTTCCAGGAAAAAGTTTCAAACGCAAATGATAAAGAAAGACTTTGTCTCCAATATGAAACTCCTTTCTTGTAATCATTCGGTCATAAAGACTCTTGGTCTTTTTTTGTGTGTAAATCCTAGCATTCTCATAAGCATCATTCTTAATCTCTTCCAACTCTTGCAATTGCAACTTTTTTACAATCCCAACGGCATCATAATCTAAGTTACATTATTTAATGGCCCAAAAAACTTTATGTTCAAGCATTTGATCCATGAATGGTAATAGAAAATGATCTTTGCGTGTAGAAAGATTAAGCTTTCTATAATCAACACACATTCTCCATCCACTTGAGATGCGAGTAGGGATGAGTTCATCATTTTTGTTCTTTACCAACATGATTCTGGTCGTTTTAGGCACCACATGGATTAACGCCACCCATTTACTCTCCATGATGGGGTAAATGACTCTTGCATCTAATAATTTCAAAACTTCAGCTTTCACTACCTCCATAATAGGCGGATTCAACCTCCTTTGCATTTCCCTCGCTGGTTTCGCATTGTCCTCCAATAGTATGTGATGCATACTCATCGAGGGACTAATGCCTTTGATATTGGTTAAAGTCCATCCAATGACCGTTTTGTGATCGTACAACAACTTCACAAGTTTTTCCTCTTGCACACTTGTCAAACATTTGCTATGATAACAAGAAGTGTATTGTTGTTGCCAATGCATACATACTTCAAATTATTAGGCAAAGGTTTCAATTCTAACTCGGGGGCCTATAAAATAAATGGAAAAAGTTTTTATGTGAAAGTACTAAATCAACAAAGACATTACCATGGGAATGACTTGCAAAGCCAATGCTAATTCCTGCACATTTTGGGGAACACATATGTGTCTCTCCATCTTTTCTATATTGGTAAAATCATAGCCATAGCTCAAAGCCACGCTTAATTCATCCTCACAATCAAAATCAAAAACTTGTTGCACACACTTATCAACTTGGCCATAACATGTGATAGAATAAACATTGTTGTAAGGATATTTCATTGCATCATGAAAATTCAATTCAATTTTTTCATCACCCACTTCCATAGACAAAGTATCCTTATCACAATTAATTTTTATATTGACAATTTTCAAGAATGGTCTTCCAAAAAATATAGAAGTGTTATTGTTCGAGGAATCACAAGAAACATGTTCCATATTAAGAATATAAAAATCACATGGAATAACCAAAACTATCAATCTTGACTAGGACATCATCTATCACTCTAAGTGGATAAACAAAACTATGATCTGCAAGTTGTATTACAATACTAGTTTTATTCAAAGGCTTCAGACTAAGAGAATCATAAACATGTTTAGGCATAACTCTAATAGATGTACATAAATCAACCCTTTTAAAACTAGCATTATCAATAACACATGGGATAGTAAATGCACCTGGGTCCTTTTGCTTCAAAGGCAGATTCTTTTGAACAAAAACATATACAACTTCACCCATACTTACCTTTTCGTACCCTTTCAGCTTATAAACTCTCTTGGTAGTACACAACTCCTTCAAGAATTTGGCATGCTTGAGAATTCGCTTGATAACATCAATCAAAGAAATGTTGAGTTCTACTTTCTTGAAAACCTCTTAAATATCTTTTTCTTTATCCTCTTTCTTAGACCTAGAAGAACTCATAGGAAAGGGGGGGAATTTTCTTAAAACTGGAATTCATTGAATTAGGACTTACCTTTGATGTAAAAACCCAAAAGAATATATATATATATATATATATATATATATATATATATATATATATATATATAATTTATGACTCAGTTTTCGCTGCCGATTTCTTGATCAGCAGCGACGCAGTTTTTGTTTTTTTTTTAAATTAATTAACTTAAGGAGCTGGGAGGGAGGGGTAAAACCGGTTTTAAGAACACATCTAAACCAACCCCAAACAACCCACCTCATTTAATGGGGAGTATAAATACAAGGAGGAGAGAGAGGATGACCCATCCTCTTCCCAAAGTTGTCTCCAGCAGCTGCATGTCGCTCTTCCCTTCCTTTTTCCTATTAGAAACCTAAACCAAACCAGTAGAGAGTGCCATGTGAATGTGTGAGGGAAAGATGAGACCTTGAGAGAAGATTGAACAGCTGCCTAGAGGGAAAGGAAAAGGGGGCTAAAAAACATGAGAGGAAGAAGAAGGAGGAGAACCAGCAGGAGAAGAGAAATAATAGTATCAAACCTTCCTCAAACTTACTTAGATTCGAAAGGTATGGGTCATGAAACTCCCTTCCTCTTCTCCTTAAGACCCAAAACTGGAAATAAAGAAGAGACCCTAAGAAAAATTAACCTAAGACCTAAGCTAGCTGTGAAGGAAACTGAAATTAACTAAGAGGATAAGAAACAAAAACGAAATGAGGCCAAATTGCTAGACCATCTAACAAAGAAAAATGAATAAAATGGAAATAACAAATTATGGTAGAGAGCTGGCCTTAACTATAAGGTTGGCCAGCATGCATGTATGTGTGTTCTACTAGAATTATTGAAAGATTATGTGTTGAAATTGATGGTTTCAGTGTGTGTGTCCTGCTGGAAATTGTTGAAAGAGTATATTCTGAAATTGATGGTTTCAATGTGTGTGTTTTGCTGAAACTTAGTGACAATTGGTATGCTGGGATTGTTACAGCATGTGAGGTATTTGTTCATGCTAAAATGTGAGTTGTCTGCAGCAAATTAGCATTCGCTGTCGAATTGTGTGTTTTGTAGCGAAATTGTGATTCACAGCTGAAACTGTGTCGGCCGCAGCGAATTAGCATTCGCTGCCGAATGGCGTGTTCTGTAGAGAATTTGTGATTCGCTGTCGAAATTGAGTTTTTGCAGCAAATTAACATTCACTGCTGAATTGGGTGTTCAACAGCGAAATTATGATTCGTTGCCGACACTGTGTCGGCTGTAGCGAATTAACATTTGCTGTCGAAACTGAGTTGTTTGTAGCGAACCAGTTTTTGCCGACGAATTGGCAGCTTGCAGCGAACCAGTTTTCGCTATCAAATTGGCCGCCGGAAGAAAACCAGCTTCACTGCCGAATTGGCAGCCTACAGCAAACCAGTTTTTGCTGCCAATTTCTACAATAGGCCTCCTAGGCTGAAATGACTTAAATGCTAGTAACAATTTCATGGTATGATGATGTAAAATGTGGGACACTTGAATGTGAACATGTGAACTCTTGAAATAAGTGTGGTGACGAATGTGATTCAAAGATACCCATGTACTGATTTGTGACCATTGATGTTTTAGGTGGTGCGGTCGGGATTGGACCATCGTCAAGACGAGAACAACTCGTAGGTGGAGCAGGTAGGTGACCTGCACCTTTCTTTTTCATACGTTGAATAATAAAATACTTTATCATGAACGTTACCATATTGTGTTAGAACAGATATTAGAATGTCGAATGCTTAAATGTTGACAAATGGTTAATTAGCTTTGGCTAATGACATCTGAATAGATGACCAGGACAAATGAATGATTAGCTTTGGCTAATAGCATCCGAATGGATGATCGGGACAAATGAATGATTAGCTTCGACTAATGGCATCCGAATGGATGTCTGGGATGAACGATTGATTAGCTTCGGCTAATGGCACCCGAAGTGGATGATCGGGACGAACGATTGATTAACTTTGGCTAATGGCATCCGAAGTGGATGACCGGGGTGAGTGAGCGGTTAGCTTCAACAAATGATGCCTTAAGAGGATAGCCGGGTTTAAGATTATGGTTGATTGCAAGAATTGGTGTATTTATATGTACTAAAAGTTGTTTATACGAAGTACATGAAGAAACTATAAATGTCATGCTTCAAACATGGGATAATGTAAATGCTCCATTTAACTGCCAGACCGTTTAATTATTATCATTATTATTATTATTATTAAGTAATTGCATTCTCTTAAATGATGTTTAGGAAACCCAATACACGGGAGCCTTCTTTTGCAAGGAATCATGTAGATGCATTCTAAATCACAATGTATTTTGTATGAATCAATGTACTGAACGTATAACTTTTTTTAGATCCTTTGTTTAAATTCCTAATGGCTATTAGTAGGATAGGAATGCAAACTCATGTCTATGTATGTATATTTTTAATATGAACTTCTAATCATGCAACCATAATATTATGTGTTTATGTAAGATTCACTTTTAAATGAAATGTTAATTGTATGGATCGTATTTTGATGGTGTGAGGGATCAGGTTTGCCGATTACCGGCACCATGTGTGTCAAGTATATAAAAAAAATTACTGTTGTTTTGGGTTTGAAAAGCCGGGTTGTTATATTTGGAGTATTGGTCGTTGTTTTAATTTGTGGAGGTGGAAGATGTTTCTTCTTTATACTCAATTCAGTTTCTATCTCCTTTTCTTTCTCCATCTCAATTTGTTTCGACCTTTGCTCTTTAAGTTCTTTCCCACTTCGCAGCGTGATCACACTAACATTCTCTTTTGGATTCAATGTTTAGGAGGGCAATTTTTCATTTATTTGTGCCTCCAATTTCCCTACACTTGAAGCTACTTGCCCTATTTGCTTCTCTAAGTTGTGAATACTTGACCTTGTTTTGTGTTGAAAAGACATTTGTTAGAAGCCAAGGTTTTCATCATCTCACGAAGATCTATCACTCGATGATCCCATAACATTGGAATTTATTAATGCAGGGGGCTGTCTCGCTTGACAATTCTTTTGGGGATGGAATTGTCGGCCTTGATTGCCTTGTTAAGGTGTGTTCCCATAGCGTAAGTTAGGATGATCTCTCTATCCGGGATTGTATGTGTTGGAAAAGGGATTATACTTACGCTAAGGTATAGAAAGGTATGGATGTTAGCTTTCTAATGCCACTAGAATCACTTCATTTCGACGTCTACAACTCAAGCTCTACACAAAACATCGATTGAAGATCAAATTTGTCAATTTTCTTCAATTTACTTCTTTTTGAATCTTTCATCCAAAAGTGCCTTCAAAACATAGATAAAAGAATATCAAGGTATTTTATGTATAAAACATAGGCAAAATACTAGGTAAATGTTAGTAAAACTATCGAATAATATGATTGCATCATAACTCCTTCATTATTAGATGTAATCTCTTCCCATCTCATTCTCTTTTGCATGCTATTCAATTATTATATTTTGCATATTTTTAGTGTTTAGTTCTTTGATATTTTAGTTTTTTATTATTGTAAATTTGAGAGTTTTCTAAATTATAATTGAAACTGTTAAATTTTTGTATGTTTCAATTTAGAGTCGGATCTCATTCAAGTTTTTCTAAGTCTAACAAGTCTAGGTTTTTGTGTTAACTAGGTTGATTAGGTTTTTTTATTTAATATTAATACAAATAAATCTACATTACAAGTCGCTCATGTTTTAGATTTACTCACATACCAAACGAGTTTTAGAAAGTGTTTAGAAGTATGGTGGTGATTGTTTTTAAAAGTGTTTTTCATTCAAAAATACATCAAAATGATATTTTTAATTTTTAATTTTTTTTATATTAGCGTATCATAATGATATGTAAATACAAAAAAAATTTATTAATTTAAAGTAAAACTAAAAATAAAAAAATTTAAAACTTTTTTAAAATATAAAAATAAATATAACTTTAAATCTATGAGTTTTATACTGAATAATAATAATTAAAAAAAACCAGCACCTTTCTTTTTCTTCAGCTTTTTTCTCTCACCTCCTGTCTTATCTGTCACTGCTCCGCGTTCAAAAACTCGTTATGGCATAAGGTCTGATCATCATTCACTAGTCTCGATTCAGGTGCTTTCTCTCTCATTTACAAGTGTTTTCTTTTATGCTTTTTGACAGTTGTAACGTATTTATAGATTCTTTATATACTTATCTCTGGTTTATTGCCATGAGCTAAATCTGGATTTTTTTTTTGTTTTTTCTTGAAT
>Ga0325414_1002886_pt1 | contig 17700 bp, 7 predicted proteins | sample PopdelMetagenome_8_FD_206183 | JGI IMG/M metagenome (GOLD analysis project Ga0325414, IMG submission 206183) | Populus deltoides microbial communities from Bellville, Georgia, United States - Leaf-PdKOR-R3 | ecosystem: Host-associated > Plants > Phyllosphere > Phylloplane/Leaf | place: USA... | reverse complement strand
ATCATACAAGTTTTATAAAGATATTAAAATTATTTAAAATAAAATGAAAATAACCAATAAAAAATTATACAGGGATAGAATCTGCTCTACATGACATAATATATAAGGTAAAAATGTGGAAAAAAATATTCCAATGCTCCACCAAAATTTAACATGGTTATGTTAGCATCATGGTTCCTACAAATTCTTTTATTCTGAAGAGTTCTTTTTTAATATAAGTGAAACAAATGTCAAGATATATATAAACACATAACTCGATAACAAGTCATGCGATGATAGTTAGTTGCTAAACAGAGTTGGAGCTAGTTGATAAATTGTTAGTCATTAATTTATAAATAATATAAACGTGAAAACGGTGAAGGTTAAGCAATGAATGAAGTAATTTTGTAGAAGCTGCATAACTCTTTCCTTATCTTTTTAATCTCTCATTTCTCTCTGTTTTTTTTTTCTTAAAGTCTATTTTCTTCTTCTCTCACGAAATCAATTTTTTTTAATCAATTTTTTTCAACCTTAACAAAAAGCATATAATTTTATTAAATATATATATATATATACATATATATATATATGTGTGTGTGAGAGAGAGAGAGAGAGAGAGAGACCAAGTGTTGCGAACTAAATTTTTTGCTTAATTTTCATGGTTGTAAACTGGATTGTTAAAGTAATCAAGAATACTAGATTTAGAGGACGTTTGTTTGCACGGTTGCTTCTGCATTTGAAGCAACCACAGTAAACATGATGTTTGGTTATAATGAAAACATAGTTTAATTTTGGTGGGTTCCATACAATTTCACGTTTTGCACGTGAATTTTACAAAGCAGCTCATAGCTGTTTTTTGAAATTCTATGTTTATGTGCACAGTGCAATTCACTTGCACTGTTCGAGTGAACTTTTTTTTCCAGTGTGTTTAGTTTTTGTATTTAAAAAAAAACTAGTTTAGAGTAAATTAAATTTACTCGCATTGTCATGTAAACAATTTTTTTTTCAAAAAACTAGTGTAGAGTGAATTAAATTCACTTGCACTGTAATATCAAATCAATTTTATTCATAATAATATTTTATCTAATTTTATTGCACGCTCAAAAAATAATAAAAACTGTAATTCTTGTCGAATGAATTTTGTACGTAATGAAATTGTAGATGGTTTAATGGCATAATAAAAAATATTTTATATAAAGTATTATTTATTTCATGAAGTAATAACAATAGTTAAATCTACAACATTTAAATTAAAAACCATCAATTTTAATATATATATTTTAAAATTATTTTATAACTTTAATTTCAAATGCATTTTTAACCAAACACATTAAACTACTTTTTATTTAACCTCAATTCCAACCACAATTTTAACCAAACACCTATTTTTTCAAACCAACCTCAATTAAAAGTATTTTTTATAAAATAATTTTTTTCAAATTACAACCACAACAGCTACTGCAATAATAAACACACTCTTAAACTGAAATCATCACCTTGAACCTAAGTTTTTTATACAACAAAAAATAATAAATATAAACTTAAAAGATATATGTGATAATAATAAATATTATTTTTTAAAATATTTTTTATTTATAAATATATTAAAATAATATTTTTTTATTAATTTAAAACAACATTCACAGATCTAAAAATATATACAAAATTAATTTATATAAAAAAAAAATTTGGTGCGAAACAATGGTGTCAGTGTGTCACCGCTGAACGGACACTGAACCCTTTCGTCGAAAAAAAAAAGGTCCTCGGCTTGAAAGCGGCTAAAGATCGAGAACGTGTCAAAAAGTGGGACCCTTGACCCAGGAATAAGACTCGTGTCATTCTCCTGGCTCCTCATTGCCTAGGTGTCTCATAGAATCCCCTCCTCTTTTGCCGCATCATCCACCACCTGTCACTCAATCCAGAAGCTGGTTCCTCACGCCTATGTTTATATATTGCGGGATCTGTATTCTAGCATCACCATTGTATCGCACGACTCGTAAAGCAACTACTCTTTTGGTGAATTTGGTGTGCTTTCTTTGATTTAACACGCAGGAAAACATGTCTTCCAATCAACAATTGAGGGAGGAGCTCGATGCCAGGGCAAGGAGAGGAGAGACGGTAATCCCTGGAGGCACCGGGGGTAGAAGCCTTGAAGCCCAAGAACATCTGGCTGAAGGTATATTACACTGATACCGTCTCTTTGATAATGTGTATAAGAAGTGCGGAGTTATGAATTTTTTTTGCCCTCAACTATTAAATAAATATATAAATTTTTTAAGATAAATTATTAATTTATATATATGAATTTTTAAAGTTAATAGTAAAATTTTAATTTAAATACACTATCTAAAATATTAAAAATTAAATTTAAAAGTACATAAAATTAAAATGAAAGTAAAAATAAACTTATTATTGAAGTTACATTTTTCGATATTTGGTGGAATATAATTAATCTATAATCGATATTGTAATAACCTCTCAACCGGGATAAAATAACAATCTCATGTTAATTGAAAAATAAAGTAATTAAATTTTTTCTCTCTCTCAATTCCTTCTTTCTTCACTTGATTCTTCTTTAGGTTAGTGTTTTATAAGCTGGACTTTGTAAGTTTACAAGGTTATTCTCTCACTTTTTTTATTTTCTTTCCTTGGATTTTTTTTAATGTTTTTCCCTTACTTTTCTCTCTCGCCTTTTCTTTTCTTCCTTTTCCTATCCTGCCCAGTCGACAACATATAAAAGGAAGGAAGAATTGATTTGTTTTATTTTTTAATGGCAAATAACCATTTTACCTTTAATGAGTCGATTTGTTTTTATTTAGCGGTCTTTTTTTTGTTAGCATTGCCAAACTTTGTTCATTCTAAAATTTTAACTAGATTTTATTTAATATATTTTAAGATCCCTCGTAAAACTTCAGTTCAATCTGATGGTCGGATTGAAAATTACACTCAATAACGTAAAATTGGCCAAATTGTGATTTTTTATTAAATTTCTGAATTTATCCAAAAATTCTAAAAAATTTAAACCAAGTTAAAATATCATATCAGAAGGTTCCACGTAAATTTTCAGAATTTTTTGATAACTCAAACAAGAATTATAAATTTTTTTAATATAAAACTAGTAAAAAAATATTGATAAAATCTTGAACTGAGCTAGACCCATCCAAACCTTTGCTTTGCCTCCGCCCATGTGTACAAGTGCATAATGTGTAGATATGCATGTATATATATAACATTTTTTTCTATGCAATACTGGGCGGTATTATTTGCTGATTTGTTATTGCTATTACTATTAGTATTATCTTTATTATTTGCAGGGAGGAGCCGTGGAGGACAGACAAGGAAGGAACAGCTAGGGACAGAGGGGTACCAAGAAATGGGACGCAAGGGCGGGCTTAGCACCACGGATGAGTCTGGTGGAGAACGCGCAGAGAGGGAGGGTATCCCCATCGACGAGTCAAAGTTCAAGAACAAGAGCTAAATTCATATGTGGCGGCGTCCCTGTCAATAAAGATGTTGTGACTGTCGTATCGTGCACAGCATTTAAGGGATGTGTGCGTTTCGTCTAGGACTAGTAGGGCATTGTAGTGTGGTGGCTGTTGCAGCAGCAGGTTTGGTTGTCTGTGGTACTTTTCGTGGAGTCTCTGTGACAGACACTTCTGCTCTGGTAATCTATCAAGAGGTTTGTAAATTCCTTTTTGGACAAAATAACGAAGAAACTTTTCCTGTACGTTCGTGAGATGACACGCCTTTGAATTTCAGAGATCATAGAAGGTAGTGATTAACCACATAATTATGACATGAGCGACGATACGCCTCTGAATTACAGAGCGCTATCACAGAAGGTCGTATGTAACTCAATGTCGAGGTGATATTCGGTAAAAGAAAAAATCCATATCAGCCAGAACATTTTAATTCTATGCCTAATTTGATGAATTTGGTCGTGGAAGAACGAGGTATATTCGGGAAAGAGGTGTCAACACTGTTGACTGCCGTGCCAATAATCGTGTTGACGTTGAGTTAGATACATGTCTTTAGCCTCACCTAAAAACGGCCAGATGTCCCAGATTATGACAATTATCGATTCGGTTCCTTGTTATGTTTCAGATCTTTCGTGTTATCATGGGGACTGGTACATGTCTTAGCTGTCACTTAAAAATAGGCAAGATGTCTCTTTGATCAAATCGAATCCTTTACTGATGATAAATTGAGTCCATTAAATTTAGTTAATTAAAGGTACTAATGTCATAATCACGCGTATCCATCTGATCACAGAGTCTTTAGATCATGGTGCTGGAATCAAGTGAAGAGGTGTCTTTTAAGTTTCCCGTGAAAAATAACATATTTTTTATGTAATAAATAAATACAAAATAAATTTCATGAACCAATTTCCACGAATCTTTTCAAAAATTGTAATTGTATGTTTTTGCAGTTCCTATTACAAAATAATATAAGTTATATACTAAGATTTTACCTCTTAATTTAAATTCTTGGGTTAAAATTTTTTTTTAACATTATATCATAAAGTTGTAAATCGAGTACAAGTTTAACTGATTAAATATGAGATAATATAGATATGTATAAATTTCAATCTCATTAAATTTTCACTTAAAATAATGTTTTATATAGCAATATAAAATATTATTAAGATCTCACCCAACAGCTTGAACTTTTAGGTTGAATTGTTTATTTGATATGGTATCAGAGTCTTGTTGACTAAACAATCATAAGTTTAAATCTCACCACCTCTATTTTATTTGATAAAAATTAAGCACAGTATAGTAAGAAAATATGTATGTTTTAAGTCGAAAAAATTTTCATTAGAGGATGTGTGTTAAACAATATTATAAGTTATATCTTTGAAATTCATCTAAAAGCTTGAGTTTCTGAATGAGATGATTCTTTATAGTTTTAAGCTAGAGAAATATTTATTTGCCATGAAATGTTTATTTTTGAGAAAACTAAAAAAATAAATTAATTGGAAATTATTTAAGTGTAAGCTTAATGTAGTATAAATATCACAATAAAATAGGATTTTTTCTATGATATAAATTAAAAAAGTGAATCTATTGGTAGTATGTTTTTAAGAGTTTGATTGATATTATAATAGTGATTACTTTTCAAAGTATTTTTTGTTTTAAAATACATTGAAATAATATTTTTTATTATTTTTTTAAAATTTATTTTTCACATCAGCACATCAAAAAAATCTAAAAATATATAAAAAAATAATTAAAAAAAATAATTTTTTTAAAAAATGTTTTTAAAACTAAAAAATAAATAAATTTTAAAACTTATTCATACCTATTAAAATAATAGTAACTTGGAATATTAGTAAAAAACTTATTGGTAGTGTGTTTTTGAAAGCGAACGAATGGGCCTTTTGCCTTATCTCTTTACTTTCACGTGTAAACTAGCTTCCTTCATATTTCTTTCATCTTTTGTTTAGTGCCTGATAAAATATGGGCAAGTAAAATGCAAGATCATTGGATGTGATGTTCATGTTTCCACTTATAAATGAATTCAACAATTAACTTCTAACACACTTAATAATGTATGAATTTTGGAGTTATCATTCAAATTGATTTTTTTTTTAATGCTAGAACATATATATATATATATAAAAATACTGATTGAATTGAAGGTTATTGTTTCTTTCATACAGTATATGATTACAAATTATTAGATATAGTAAAAAGGAGAAATCAAGCTCCGATACATGTAAACCCATCTGACCTGATTACAGGTCGTGCAAGTCGGGCTCGGTTATTGTCGTTCGGATCATTAGGATATATGAATGTGTTTGAAAATATAATAATGTTTATAATTTAAAATAATTTTTATTTAAAAATATATTAAAATAATATATTTTTATTTTTAAAAAATTATTTTTAAAACCAGCAAAATATAAAAAGATTAATTTTAAACTAATTTGTTTTTAATTTTAAGAGAACATAGTTTTACACGCCGCAACCACACCGGATACTCAATAACACGAAAAAGAGCGGGAGTGAGAAAAAAAACATTCCAGAATCCAAATTTCCTTCACTCGCTCAACTGATTCTGTCACAACTCGACTCACTAAACGGCCGTTAGGGTTTGTGAACTCACAGTACTTGGAATTGGCGAGTTCAAGCCATCTGGATTGATTGCCCGGTAAACCCCCAGAGGATGTCCCAGATAAGTATGATTATTTCCTCTTCGATCACGAGATCGCCCGAGATCAATGAAATTGATGCGTCCGGCTCTGCGGTTAGCGATCGCAGCGACCACGAGCTATTCATTAGAGGAAACAAGTACATGCTTTTTCTGTTTTTGTAATTTTCCTGGCGTAAATTGTTGGATAATTGTCAACTTGTTTAATTCCTTAACTCCTAATTTCTTGAGTTTTAAGTATCTACTAAGTTTGATATCTGATTCTGTTGATTCTAATTAGCCAAAAATTGATTTTGTTTACATTTTCGTCTAACTAAATCAAATCGAAGAGTAAAATGTGCCTATTGTTCAAAGCCTGACCCAACCTCGGGATTATCTGTACTGAATAACATGCAGTGGGAACCAAGTCCACCAAAATACCAAATATACTATAATTTATCAGAATATATTTGAAAGGTGTCAGCTGACTGATGGATTTGAAGTCTTTTTTGGATGGAATATTTTATTGAAACAGTCATGCTTCATGTATTGTCACTCTAATATGGTTATTTCCCTCTATTAATTCTTGCAGGTGTATTTGTCATTATACAATACAATTGGTTCAGTGGCTGACAAGATTACAAATAGTACTTTACTATTGGAGACTGATCACTCGCAATTTCTAGTTTAAAGGTAATTTTTTTCTATTAGACCTAGCATTTCATTTACTAGTGGAACTAGGTCTTTTCTCCATGAGAATTGATAGCATACTCATTCAGTAGCTTCATAAAATAATGCTTTGGTTAAACAACACATTTTTGGCTGTGACCTAGAATATAACCACGGAATGATGAGGCACACATCATTTAAGGCACTGTATATTTGTAATTTGAAAGTGAATGAATAAGTGAAACTAACTTAAATTCCTCCAACATTGTATAGCACACATATCACTGATTGTGGATGCCATCTTGGTCATGGGGCCAAAGTTGACCAGTGTTTAGGGGCCGGTGAGTGGGTTAGTGGGCAGATCATACAGTTGGAATAGCACAAGTAGAACATGTTGCAGGTTGGATCAATTAACTAGTCATTCAGAATTGTCTCATCAAGTTTTGTTCATGTTAAAACATTATGACAATCACCATAAGCTAGTATGCATTACAAAGGGCCATTCTGAGTTTTATACTTAACCAAATGCATTGCTAGACATCATCTCTTGTGCAGGCCTAACAAACTCAATGTGCTTAACATGATATACCTGACAGCAACACAGCAAACAGGCTTAGCCAGATAAAACTGGTGTGGTATTTGGGGCTCCAAGAATAATGAAATATGAAGATAGCGTAGACCATGCATGATACCAAACTTTCATAAGCGAGAAGATGGAGAAAGTACAAATACATAAAGGCCATTAACAAATTAAAATGGGATTAGCTTTGAGAAAAGAAAGCATAACTAATGGAATTTACTGAACCAGTTTCTTCATGCTTCTAGATGAAGAGGGTGTTTGGAAGCATGGTAAATGTTGTTTTTCAAATTATTTTTCACAAATACATCAAAATATTATTTTTTTCATTTTTTAAAAATTCTTTGCTTCTATCTTGGTATCTTCAATGGTTTGCAGTACTGGCATCATCTGTAATCAAGACAGCAATGGAGAAAGTTAAGCCCAAGCTTGTGTCAGCATCTTCAGTTCCCTTGTTGCGTTTGTTATTGCCAAAAACTGAAACCAATGCGATTGGTGAGATAGATAAGCTATTGGTTTCTCCCCAAGTCAGTGGATGAGGCATGGATTGTCTTTTCCAAGGAAGGTAAGGCTAAGGCTTGTCCATTTTTGCAACTTCTGATATCCTACCTTTTCATTGGCTCTACATTATGTTTCACGAAGTGAGAAATGGGATTGCAGTTCGGTTTCTTGATTCCTTTGCTCTTCAGCTGTTTCAAAATGCAGGTTTAAAAAAGACACGAGTGTATCAAAGAGTTGGAACTGGAAGTCTAACCAAAGTGGACCCTCAACGTCATCCATCATGCTTCAGGTTCGGGGGGTAAAGTGGTGAGAGCCTTGAAACCGACCCTACTAGAGGTTCTCCATTTCTCACGCTGAGGTAATTTTCAATGTGAATTTGTTAGTAGATTATATGTACACGTATTAGATTTTATTTTTATTTTTTGAGGTTTGTAGCTACATGAGAGCATATGTGAAAACCCCAATAATGAAATCATCTCTCCCCACAAATACTATTTAACAATGTAAATGTCGATGCTTTCCAAGCGATTGGCGTCAGTGTGGCCTTTTATTCATCCAATAGAAAATATTTGAAGCCCAGTCCTTCGTAGTGATCGACTCTGATTTTTTTCAAATACCTAGTCCTTTTTAGAATTCTCCGCTAAATTAACATCGATATGCTCCGTGTTTATCTCTTCTACAACATTATTAGCACCCAATTGATGATATCATTCAAACAGCTGGATAAACCCGCTGTCTCTTTGGATGTTTCATTTATCTCCTCTTTTTTTTTTGTGCTACCAAATGGATCTGAATCCTCTCCTATTACTATCGAAACTCTCCGAAACAACAGCGAGGAATAAAACTGTCTTAAAAATTAATTTGCCAACTACTCACTGTATTGAACCCATAACTCTGCACCAATCTAACTCGTGTTAGAATTGGGTTTAAACACGAGTTTCTTGCGATGATGATGATGAAGTCATGAATCTTCAAATTGTTATAAGAGCTTCGTATCATTGTCATTCATGAAATTCAATTACAAACTCATATTCTTGCCTAAAAAAAATGGAGAATTTGAAGTCAAGAGAGTGCTATGATTCGTGCATAAAGCAATTCATTCCACGTATCAGGCACTCCAGGAAGACACCAATGGAGACAATCTGCATATACGCCTGGATTGGACCTTTGCTCCGGCGAAAGTAATTTACCATCGCGAGCCGTGTAAACAGAAGTGTGTGCATCTTTCCTGTACTCAGAGAGGGTGGTTACATTGAGGAAGTGAACTGGCACTTTCATTGATCGAGTAACATTCGCTGCAATTGCAAAAACTTGCCTGTCTGTGCTCACATCCACTGGTGTCGTCCTGTTTAGTATTGGAATGGTCTCTTTGGCACAGTTAATTCCATCTGGACTGTTCCAGTCTGAGCTCCTGTTCATGCATTTGCATTCATATTCTCACTTTCATCATGTAATTCCGAAGATTTATACCACGCATAGTAAATGATTAAGAAATCGTAACACTGAGAGTGTAGCTCAATTGGTCACGCTCTAGATTTGTTCTCTAGAGGTTATTATTTTGAGTCTCACAAACCTCAAGGCCACTGAAGACTTACATGGTCGTTAATTTTAGGACCCGTAAGATTAATCGAGGTACACGCAAGTTGACCCGAACACCCATGTTAAAAAAAAAATCACATCCTTCTATACTCTCTCCAAATAAGTGCTTAATAAGTTACTACTTGTACATAATTTTAGAACTGTAGTGTGATGAGAGAAGTGAATTGGTACATGCAAAAATTATTATCTGTTAATCTCAAGAATGTTTTTTAAAAGAAATTGGTATTAATGCTTGGTTTGATTAGCTTGTGCAAGGAAGTGTTAGTTGGAGCAGTTGTTTCAAGGTTTTCATAGAGTAGTTGTTGAGAAGTGCTCTTCTTACTTTACTTGTCGTGGTGTTACCAAGTACTAACTACTAGAAGGATGATACTTCAAAGATCAACTGCACAAGAAAGTAAATTAGGTTGGATTTTGTACCTGAAGTGTTGAGGAAACAAGCTGCTATAGAAAATTGAAGTGCGAGTGGGATCAACATTTTCTTCCACCCACTTGGCCCATGTCCTCAAAACTCTCTCATATGCTATATGCCGTTCGATCTCATCATACTCCGTGGTCCCTTCATCGAAGGATCCTCGTCTTTACCATAAACCAGAAAGGAAAAGTTAACCTTATGATCATGACCATGCCATAAAATTTGTACCAAATATACCAGTTTCAAAAACGAAAAAAAGAAGTAAAATTCACCAAGTACTTACAAAACTTTCATTGTGGGATACTTGAGCCACCAGTTATATGTGTTGAAGATTAGGTAGTCCACATCTTTCCAGTTACGTCCATGTTTGGATATTGATTCAGGCATTATAATGGCGTCTGATTTGCCATCTCTCATTGTTGGAGGGTCTGAATTGGACTCAACTAGAAATGGTGCCCAGTAAAATTCTAGCGTGGCATTATAGTCCTGGAAAGTGGAAATTCAAGTAAAACAATAAAGTGACCACGTGGGCTAATCATAAGCAAGTCCTTCACTACTTGTTCAATGCATCTTTGATTTTTGGTTAGCAAGTGAGGTTTATCTTTGAATCTGATGGTGTGATGAAAATGATTAATGTCATAATTCAGATATTGGGTCAACCACCGTTTATCTTAGATATTGTTGTAGTGGAAACTCAATTTTTCCAGCCAAAAACAGATGGGCTACAAAAGGACATGCCGATTGTTCATTGTAGCTTGGCGGATATGAATGCTTGTAGAAAATAGACATAACTTGAATATATGAGGTACCAAGGATTTTCCATGATCTTCAAGGCTACTAAAATTATCGCTAACAACTGAAAGCTGTATCCAACATAAATCTAAGAGGTAGTTGACCTGTCAAGCTCGAAATTCAAGTGAGATATAGAATCTTAGTTGCCAGTAGAAAAAACCTGGGCTTGCGAAAAGTTGAATAGTGTGTGCAACATGTTCATAATGTTACCCCTTCAGATTTTTCACTCTTCTTCTTTCTTTCCGAATTTGCCTAGTATGAAGCAGAGAGATACCTCAATTTTGAAAACAGTGATATAGCTTGCATAGTCCAAGCTCTTCTTCCCTGGTGGAATGGCAGATTGAACCAAACAAATCAAGGATTGCCACTGGTTGAAGTGGATGGAATCTCCAACAAACATAAGCCTTTTCCCCTTCAATTTCTCCAGCAACAGTTTTGGTTCAAACCTTGAAATCAAAATTACAAATATTTAGTTCACTCTGCTTGAGTGAAAAAAATATCAGAGAGAATAACTAGTGTTGATGATAGGTAATGAATATTAAAAATTGAGCAATATGAGTCCAACCGAGAATGAATCTAGCTGCAACAATGTTGGACCATTTACTGTGCACTTACTTTGGCAAAGAACAATCTCTGGGCTGCCACCTCCAATTCTGATATAGAGAATCCTGCCTTCCATTCCTTAAGCACCTCACCCATTCTGACAGAAACTCACATCCATCCTCTTTATACAAAGGATGTGTCTTGTTATCCAAAACCCAATGTCCTGTGAAGATATCACACTCTTCTGGTTGCAATGCTATCTTTTCATCAGCATCTTCTTTTTCAACAGCTGGCAGCTCCATTTTTGGACCACCTAGTGTCATCGACAGATTAATTATTTGGTTATCACCGTCTTCACCCCCCTCTGCATTCCTATCTCGGTCATGTTTATTCCTGCTGGGAGTTTCTCGAACTGTAGGGACTTTGGAATTGACAGGTTCTCGCAGCATTTCTTGGTGACTAGGAGGTCTTGAAACTTGGAATGCACTGAACTTCATGCTGTCATTATACAGAAAAAATCCCAGGAAAAATAAGAACAGCGTAACGATCAAAATTGGGAAGGATTGGCATCTCCTGTTGGTGCCACTAACATGCTTCATTGTTGACTGTTTCTGAGGGCAGAGGAGTACTACCAGTATAAATCAGCTCAATAAAGTCAAAAACCTACATATAAAATATTAGGTTGTCTGTGGTTAGTAAACTGTAAATGAATTCAATAAGCAAAAAGCCAAGTCAAACTGCCACTGTTCCTTTGTTAATCCCATTTTCCTCTCTCACCTTTGTCAATCCCATTATTGGTATAGGATATGGATATATGTATGGAGTTGTAGGGTCACCATCTGAAGACTTCGGTAACTTCTAACTGCTCTCGAGCCTTTAGCAAAAGACCGACTAAAATTATTGAGCTTATAAAAGGAAAAGGATCGCCCTCTAAAGTCTAAATATCTACTCCATAAATGACCACAATACCACAGGGACATGAAACCTGCTTCCAATTTCACACGCACAATCAGCGCGCCATATGTGTACATGATCAAGCAATAAATTTCAATGGAAAAAATAAAAAATTAACAAGTTGTTTATTCATAGCCCTTGTAGGCAGTCTCATGAAAACATCCAAATAGGAGACAATCCAATGAAATGGAATCAGAACACTCGCATGGGCGAAGCTACGTCTTTGGCTTCGCCACTGCTCAGAATAAATTTGATCTCAAAGAATACAATATATAACCCACGTAATCGATCCTAGACTTTATAGTTTTGGTACTGAGAGCACTCTGCAACGTTTTCAATTAACACTCGCATAATATCCTAGGTGGCAGACAATCGTCTACGAGATTAATTATACCTTTGTGGGCATGGGCTCTATCAGACCTGAGTTTTGGGGCTCGGATTTTTAGACTCGCTGTGTTTGAGTTTGAGGCTATGGAGTTGGCTTGAGTTGGAAATAGAAAATAAGAAGAGTCGAAGACCATTAGAAAAATGATAACAAGAAGAAGAAGAGTCAAAGATTGTTCTTCCAAATCCAGAAATGCCAAACGCAACAACTATATATATATATATATCACACAATCTGATGACACACACATTTCAATCAAGTCACAGATTTCCTTTCTATTTTTCTTCTTGTTGAGAGAATTCCTGGAGCATGTAGATTATCATGCATTAACGTAATCAGTGACCAATTTTAGAAATGAATTAAGTACTTGAGGAACTGATTTTGGAAGATCAAGAGCCCAGAATTCATTCATGCTTCATAAGATGCCTTATCCACCAGTTATTGAGCTTTTCAACCAGTTACGAGGGTGGATGGCATGACATTTTTATACTTTAATTAGTCGAGGTGTCATTCATTTTTATTATTCCCCTCTTCTATTTCAATTTTCAACTAATTCTAATTAGGAATGAGATTTTTTTTTTTCTTTTATCGAAGTGTAACAAAGGAAAAAATGGTTTTTAATCAAAGGGCTATAGCCAATATATATATATAACTCGCACCAATATATATATATATATATATTCAATGCTACGCCAATGGACGTTATGCTGTTTCATTTTCTTTTCCATCTTTCCAATTACAATAATTCAACATCAACACTAAGCTGCTGAGGTTTATATAGTTGTTATATGCCTTCATCAAGAAAGAAATTACATTAACAAAGAAAACTTTTGAGCTCAAGTGCGAGAGATGATATATGTGTAGAGCAGCTCATTCCATGTATCAGGCAGTCCAGGCAGACACCAGTGCAAACAATCAGCATACTTGAGTGGGTCAGACTTTTGCTCCGGCGAGAGTAACTTACCTTCAACAGCTGTGTATATGGACGTGTGTGCATGTTTCCGATATTCAGAGGGTGTGGTTACATTGAGGAAGTTGACAGGTACTTTCATTGAACGAGTCACATTCACTGCAAACGCAAAAAGTTGCTAGTTCATTCCCACATCCAATGGCTTGGACTTGTTTAGGATTGGTTTAGTTTCAATAGCACACTTAATCCCGTCAGGATTGTCCCAGTCCAGACTCCGAATGCATTTTCAATGCACATTGTCAGCTTGAAATTGAGATCCTACTAAATAAATTAATATTGCCTAATTTATTCAAAAAGGTAGTCAAAAGTGAAGAAGAAGCAGGGCAAGACGAATTTTGGATGAAAAAGGTACAAAAATGAACATAAAAAGTAAGAAATAAGCAGCAATCTGGTGCTAAAAGAAAGACTACGAGTTAGATTGGTATACCTGACATGGGTAGGAGACATGCTGCTGAAGCAAACAGAAGAATGCTTGGGATCAACATTTTCCTCCACCCATTTGGCCCACGTCCTCAAAACTCTCTCATATGCTATTGGCAATTCAACTTCATCATACTCTATGGGGCCTTCACCAAATGATCCTCCTCGTCTTTTCCATAGCTCCACCATAAAATTAAAAAACCTCTTGGTTATGCTAAAATTATTGATTATATATGCACAAGAGTTGGATGCAGGAAGAAAAATAGACTTGGTACTTACAATACTTTTGTATAAATAGACGTCATCCACCAAATATATGTGTTGAATATAAGGTAATCGGCACTCTTCCTGTTATCTCCATGTTTTGAGATTGATTCAGGCATGATAATGCGGTCCGATAGACCATTCCTATTTGATACAGCATCTGAATTGGACTCGGCCAAAAAAGGAGCCCAGTAAAACTCTATGGTAGCATTGTAGTCCTTCAAATTCAAAGATGAATCAAATCAAATGATAATAAACTCTCCATTTAATTAATAAATGGCATAAAAAAACACCTTTACTGCCATTTCACACATTAATTTATGAAGCTTCCCACAAGGCAAGCGCTTAATCTTGAAAATTTTAATGGTTACTGTTATCAACGTGAGTGGATGCTTAGAATTCTTTAATCTCTGTCGGTGTGATCTATTCTAGGTATGAATAACGATTTTAATTTGAGGGGGGATGAGATACCTCAATTTTGAAGACAGTGAGAGACCTTGAAGTGCTTGACAGACTCTTCATGTCTGGAGGAATCACGGATTGGACCAGACAAATCACGGATTCCCACTGCTGATGATTCAATGAATCACCAACAAACATAAGCCTCTTTCATCTGAGTTTGTCCAGCAACAACTTTGCTTTGAACCTGAATTAGACCAAAGTAGAAAGCCATATTGCTCCTTTTCAGTGACCTGTATACAATTAAGCAGAAACCAGAAACTGAGTTTATCAGGTAATTAAAAAGAGTACTTACTTGGGAAAAGAGCAATCTCTGGGCTGCCATCTCCAGTTTTGATACGTGGAATCCTTCCTTCCATTTTTCATGCAAGTCATTGAGTCTGTCAGAAACTCACAGTCTTCTTCTTTGTATAAAGGACGAGTCAAGTTATCAAGAACCCACTATCCTAAGAAGATATCACACTCTTTCGGTGGTAACACCACAGTTCCATCTTCATGATCTCCTTCAACTGAAACCAAGTCCTTATTTACATTCCCATTACTTCCCTTCGCTGAGAGCCTAACATCATCAATCTTGCTATTTTCTTGAACTACTGGATTGGTGGAAGTGGATGGTTCTTGTAAGATCTCTTTGAATCATGGAAATGGCAGAGGGACAAAACTTTCATTGAAAAGAAAACAAGCAAGGATAGAGACTAGAGAGAGTAAAAATTACTAAGATTGAGGGCTAGTTACAGCTCCTGCTTCTAAGGCCGCCACCTTCCTTCACTGTGTATTCTCTGAAAATTCTCCAGTTCTATAAAAAGACAATCAATGGTGGTGCCCTTAAAAATGACCGTTCTGTTTTGCTTTCAGTTTCTGTAAAGAGTGGAACAGAGTAGAGCAACACGGCTCACTGGTTCATAACTTAAAAATCACAGTTAGTCCAATTATAATAGTTGAATTTTTTTGGCTTTACTAGTGAGTTTGTCCGTGTTGATTTGAATTTGAAGACTGAGAGATATGCGTGTGATCCCGTGATTGAAGATTAAAATGTAATGAAGAAGCTTAGGAATTTAACGAGTATATTTTAGCTTACAAAATCGCAGGGTTTAGCCCCATAAATAGAGGAAATTTTCAATTAGTCTTAGACGTCCCTACAATTTTTTTAGAGGATGGGCTCGCATTTAAGAAGTGATCTACCGACACGAACCTCTCTCCCCGTTTCGTCACATGAGGCAGAGAACTGAGAACCTACACCGCCAAATGAGCTGGCTTGATAGAAATTATTTATATTTTTTTATTCGAGTAACCATATAGACGATATAAATTCAAATGAATTCCTCTATTTATTTTTAATTTTTTATTCGAGTTTTAGCCCTTTAAAAAATGTAGACAATAAATAAAACAAGATAACTGCCTTGAGATACTTGATATATTTTTATTTCCCCCCAAATCCTCGCCGCCTAGCAAGATCTCCTGCAACACTGAGGGGTTAACGGCTTGCGATGGAAGAATAATTGACTCAACTGAACATGTAAACGTCTTTCTACATATATTGTTAAGGATATACGTTGACCGAATATACAGGATGGGAAATTACTCCTAAACTATTGAAATAGGCAACTGTAAGCAACAAGTCGTAAGGATTGATGCAGCGAACCTTGTGACTTGAAGGATCGATGTGGTGAGGTTTTGTGAGCCTTGGAGAATCTGGATGATGGGAGATGCATCCTTCACAGCATGCAGCAGGCAGAATATAAGGCTATCTTTTCTCAGATCATAGCTAGATGCTACAAATACTACAATAAAGACTGGTTGGACAACGGAGCTGACTGTAATGTACTGCTACAATATAGTCGAGCTTACTGTTAGATTGAGAAACCATGGTAATTGACTTCAGTGTACGTTAATTAAAAAACAACTGACGAGACCAGAGTGCAATTTACAACTCTGAAAAATAAATAATAATAACAGCAGACCTATCAAATTTCCATTTTTCAATTTGATTGTCCAGTTTTTACACCTTTGGAGAAAGCAATATTCCAAAGGGTCAAGTGTGAGAAATTATATGTGTGTATAGGAACTCATTCCAAGTGTCTGGTAAACCGGGGAGACACCAATGGATACAATCTGCATAGATCTTTGGGTCGGCTTGCTGCTCTTCTGTGAGCAGCTGGCCTTGACGAGTGGTGTAGATCGAGGTATGTGCATCTTTTCTGTATTCTGAGAGGGTGGTGATGTTAAGCAAGTAAACAGGCACATTCATCGATTGAGTCACGTTTGCTTCAACCACAAGTAGCCGGCTATCAGTGCCTACATTCAACGGTGTGGTCATGTTGAGAACTGGGGCGGTCTCCTTTGAGCACTTGATCCCATCAGGGTTGTTCCAATCCAAGCTCCTAATATTGCATTTGCATATGCACATCCATTTTCAACGTCATTTCAAATCTTTCACTGTATCATAGTGGTTTAAGAGACTAGAAGACATCATTTCACTGATAACTACTACCAGGAAAAGAAAATGAGCATAAATATGCCTTGAGAATTTAGCTTACCTGAAATGCATAGGGGACATGCTGATGAAGTAGACAGAAGTTAAATTAGGATCTACATTTTCTTCAATCCACTTGGCCCATGTCCTCAGAACTCTTCCAAAAGCTGCTGTCCGTTCGATCTCGTCATATTCTGTGACACCTTCGTCAAATGTTCCTTGCTTTCTTCCAGCGTTCCATCAAATCCCAAATAGGAAACGTCAGGCTTCAATACTTTCTGCAATTAAGAAGACTAAAAGCCTGATTTACTTACAAGACTTTCATGTTAGCGGAGTTCATCCACCATATGTATGTGTTGAAAATCAGGTAGTCTGCACCTTTCCAGTTGTCTCCGTGCTTGCTGATTGATTCTGGCATGATAATGCGGTCTAATATACTGTGCTTCGATGGATGATCTGAATTCGATTCAACTAAAAATGGTGCCCAATAAAACTCAACTGTAGTATTGTAGTCCTAAATCAACAGAAGGAGAAATACGTATATTAGACCAGTGTACATTGCATTGAATAT
>Ga0325414_1002884_pt1 | contig 17708 bp, 11 predicted proteins | sample PopdelMetagenome_8_FD_206183 | JGI IMG/M metagenome (GOLD analysis project Ga0325414, IMG submission 206183) | Populus deltoides microbial communities from Bellville, Georgia, United States - Leaf-PdKOR-R3 | ecosystem: Host-associated > Plants > Phyllosphere > Phylloplane/Leaf | place: USA... | reverse complement strand
AGAATTCTGCCGCGAGAAGGATATTGACCCGAGTCTGCACTAAAGAAACTCTATCTTTGGCCTAGTTTTTGTGATTTTCATTCTTAATTCATACTCTCAGTCATATCAGGATTCTCGGCATTCGTCAATTTTTGAGTTAGACCTGGAGATTCCTTTTGACCAATTAGATTACTGCCAGTTTCTGTTCTGTAAAAAGACTTTATCTCACTTCGACTTCTTCATCAAAGTTTTAGTCCTAGACGCGTAGATGAATTTGGGCTTTTGAATCACTTAATTTTGATATCAGAAGCTCAAGATATTCCCATTTGAATATCCAACGTGAGGGCAGAAAATTCTGCCGCGGGAAGGATATAGCCCAAGTTCGCGGGGCTAATTCGAAGGATTTTTTTTGGACCAAGGACTGAATTGAAAATTGTTAAAATGAGGGATTGAATTGAAGAAGGATATTGAAAGCTGGAGAGGGGGCTGGATCATCATAAATGACAGGATTTTTTCCACACCGAATAAGGAAAATGAGACTTTGCAGCTGCACCCTCCATCTGATTTCTTTCCTTTTTTTCGCTGCAAATTTCCTGTTGGTTTCCATATTTGTCTTGCTGATTGGAGAACTTGAGACCACGTTTTTATTGACTCATTTCAAAGGGAGTAGCTGGCCCTATGGAAGGAAAGAAGCCACACCATCCTCTAACTAGGAAAGAAATCAGTGCTGATCACAAAATCAGAATCAAACATTCAGGTTTCCTATTTCTGCTCACCCGAGAATACACCCTAGAGTTAATGTAATATTTGTTTCCTAAGTAAAGCCCTGTATAGGCTATATAGAAGCCTCGGCTTCTGACCTAAAGGGAGGGGGAAAAACGCACAAAGAAAGAGAGCATAAAAGGCGGCAAAAAGATAGCAGAAAAATAAGAAAAGAGAGGAGAGAATAGAGAACGGGAGAGAGACAGCAAAAGAAAAACAAGAAAGATGCCTTTGCTCCATTTGTTTTTTGCAAATAAAAACTGCAGAAACGGGAAAAGAAAGTTAGGAATCAGTAGAGAAAGTGACGGAGGCGCAGAGTAAAGAAGGAGGCAATAAGCAGACCCAAACACAGAACATAAGAAGAAGGACAGATGCAGACCGAGCAACCATCACTCTTCCAACGCCACTGCAGTTTCTTCATCTCCAGGTTGGTTTTCTATTCACCTGTTGCATGCTTTCTTTTGCCTTGTATTTGCACTGTTAGCGTGGTCTTTTTCTTTGTAATGTATGTGTCTGTACTGTTCAAGTGAATTAATTCACTTGAACAATAGCTCTCCATTCACAAAAGAGGGCTGCACCCCTTTTGTGTCCAAGTCACTTGCTTGGGCAAGTGACCCGGCCAGACCTCCCCCCCCTTTTTTTCCTTTTGTTCTTTCAAAAAATAAAAGAAAGAGAAAGAGATTTATGATTTTTTTTGGCATATTTATTTAAAGGTCTGAATTTTTTTTATGTTGTAAAAATGTCAGTCTCGTGTTTAGAATACCTGGTTTTTGACGCAATGTGACAAATATACATATATATCAAAAATTGTTTTCTTATGTGTTGCATACAGCCAATACCCTAACATGTTTTGAACGCTTTTTTTTTATACAAAAAATATTGAAAGTTTTGAAAAATGTGTTTTCGCATGGATTTCTTAAACACAACAAAAATTGTTTTCTTGCATTTCTGGATTTTACAGCATGTTTGTAAAACTCCAAAGGGTATTGGCCAATATTCTAAAATATATAAAAATCTTATTTTGGGGGAAATTCATCTATTATTCACTGCTAATGTTTGGATAAAGAAATCCTTAAAGGACGAATATCTAAAATATTATTGGGAATAATTTGTTATTATTCACTGTTAATATTTGGATAAAGAAACCCGAAGTGGTAAATATCCAAAATAATTTTCTAGGAATAATAAATCCGCACACATCCTTGAAAGAAGCCTTGATTATAATCGAGGACATTTCAATCTTTTTTACTCCACGGTTTACGAGCCGTGAGAGTATAAAACACTAAGTCAAAAATAGGCTTTTAAAGCGCTCTAGATTTTTAAATTTTTGTCCCTCCTCCTTGCGATTTACGAGTCGCAAACTCTTGAAATACTAAGGGAAAAATGAGCTTTTGAAGCACATGGAATCTCCTTGGATTTCTATCTTAATAAATTTAGTCTGAATCAAACACAAATGTCAAGATATTTGCATCAGTTCTCCTTGGTACTTTGTAGACATATCTAAAGGTGTGATCCACATTGACTAAGGGTTATTTTTTTTTTAAAACTTTCAGTCCAAGTTTGTTCATCATAGCAAAATGTATCCTAGGAAAACTAATGGGATTAGAAAACACTAACACTGTAGCAATTATAAAGCAAACCAAACACCAAGCAGCTTACCTTAGGTAGGGCGTACTAGGGGTGCTAATACCTTCCCTTTACGCAACCAGTCCCTTGCCTTAGAATCTCTGAAAGACCAGTTAGGGTTCCTAGTGACCAAAATACTAGGTGGCGACTCCTATACAAAAAACAAAAAAAAACCCCGAAATAAATCGAGGATCGCCGCGACACCACGCTCCACCGCGAGGGGCGACAGGGAGAACATTCAATCAAATTGAACATAAACTGCGGACAGTTATGTTTTCTTGATTAATCAACTTATCTAGTTATTAAGGCTGCCATTGAATTAAATTACTAGTGTGGACATTGTGGTTGTTTGATGGTTAGGGTTAGTTACACAGCGGATCCGTTAACTAGCCAATGTTAAGAAGAGATAAATATTCAGAATATAAATTGATGTTTCGTTTCCATGATCAGTTCTGATTTCTGTAGGTGGATGGGTGCTTGCGACCAAGGTTTGTTCTCTTGATAGTTTTCTGATTTTATTAAATTTCGTTTGATAGTTTTCTATTTTCTTTTGCTTTAGCCTAGATAACGTCCAAACCCCCCCCAAATTGCATATCATCTGGCATAAAAATCTGACTTGAACCTTCCTCGTGGGATTGACCCCTTGCTTGCTCTATACTATCTTTGTGTGTTGTGTTTGAAGCTAGGGTAATTAATTTGTGCAACCGCAACATTGCAACACTAATCAAGCGCATATAACCTGGTTTGATAGATGTTGGTCTTGCAGTTTGTTTGACATGATAAATGAGTGATAATCCACTTTTATCCAAGCAAGAAAACACTAATATAAGGCAATCCCCTTTTCTACACAGCCTTTCTAGGAAGATATTTGAAACCTTTCGAAAAGATTAAACAGAAGGTTACCTTTGGTAAAAAGTCCGACCTAAAGTCAAACCACATTTTAGAAACCGATAAAACCCTCAATATGAATTGCTTAAAAGAGTTTTTGATGCGTATGTTGAAAGTTTCAGTTGTCATAAACAAAGCTAAGACTTTTAAAGACTTTTTTTTTTAGATTTTGATGCTGAAACAGAACCAAAAAGCCCTTAATTTGAGAAAAGAGAAATTAAAGCATTGATAAGAGCATGATAACAAGCAATGACAGACCATGCATTTTTAGAAAAAAAGGGTCACTAAAAAAGGGTCGGAGATTTCTTCTTTGAGATGTGATGGGTAAGAACGGCGGCATGAGAGACAGATTTTAACATATGATTCCAAACACAGGAACAAGCTTATGCCAAGTAAGAGTTCTACGAAATGGAAGGGACCTATGTTTCAAAACCAGGTAAGGATGCATACATGGCATCTAACCTCAAAGCATTGCACATACATTTTTGATTTGTTACAGGAAAATCCTCGATGAAATCTAGCAAGATTGAGGACAAAGAGAGAATCATTGAGCTGATAATAATAAAGAATCATGGTTGTGACACTAGAATGGGAAGAAGATGAGATGAACCCTACTGTTAGGAAAATCACAAAGAAATGAGAAGATCAACCTTGTCATCATGAGAAGTCTTCAGGTCAACCCTGCAATCAGGAACCACCAAATTTTCCAACCTTGTCATCGAGAAAAATCTAGTTAATTTCAGTCATCAGGAAGGACGAATGTCAAACCTACAATTAGGAAGGACAAATGTCAGTCCTGCAAAATCATAAAAATCAAGAAAGAAAGAAAGCATCAAGTGAAAAGTTTGATCAAACCTTATCATCAAGAAGAAAAATGAGAAGAACCTTACCATTAGGAAATTCTCAAAACAAAAGAGAAAGTTCAAACCCTGCCATCAGGAAGAACACACAGATTTTGGTTCTGGTTAAAGGGGATCGCCAAATGGGATCTCAGGTTAGCCCAACCACACAAATTTTGGTTCTAGTTAAAGGGGATCGCCGGATGGGATCTCAGGTTAGTCCAGCCACGCAGATTTTGGTTCTGGTTATAGGGGATTGCCGGATGGGATCTCAGGTTAGTCTAACCACGAGATTTTGGTTCTGGTTAAAAGGGATCGCCACATGGGATCTCAGGTTAGCCCAACCACACACAGGATATTGGTTCTGGTTAAAGGGATCGCCGGACGGGATCTCAGGTTAGCCCAACCACACACAGGATATTGGTTCTGGTTAAAGGGATCACCGGACGGGATCTCAGGTTAACCCAACCACGTAGATTTTGGTTCTGGTTAAAGAGGATCACCAAATAGGATCTCCAGTTAGCCCAACCACATGGATATTGGATCTTGTTAAAGGGGATCAACGGATGGGATCTCAGGTTAACCCAACCATGCAGATTTTGGTTCTGGTTAAAGTGGATCATCGGATGGGATCTCAGGTTAGCCCAACCACACAAAGGATTTTAGCTTCGGTTAAAACAAAATTAAAAAAGAAAAAGAAAAGGGGCACCAAGATCGGGTTCTCAAGATAATCAAGTTTGGATCATTAGTTCCTAGTTAAAGGGAGATTGCGGTAAAGATAGAATTTCAGATCAGCCGAGTTATGAGAAGATCAAGATTAAAAGTTTAGGTTTGTTTATCTTTACAAAACTTATTACACAAAGTCTTTGCTCCGTAAGTATTGTAAAGAGGGGGCATCTGTTGTTACCTATTTTTGGGTTCCTGCAATATATATATACACACAAAAAAATATACATATTAAAAAAATATATATGTGTTCGGAAGGAATCCAAAAAATAATAGGAGTGAGAAAAGGATGCTAGAACGCCCATAAAATGGCTAGAAATTGGTTGAGGAGGTTCAAAAATACAAGAATTAAAATTTGACAGTATATTTTTAATTGGTAAAGGCCTTGTTGACAAGGAAAATTCAATTTTTGGGGAAAACAAGTCCAAAATCAGATATTTATGGACTCAATTAAATTTTATTTAAGTTTTAATTGAATTTATCGAGGGTTTGATTGCAAGAAAATTTGATTTTTTAAGTCAATTTAGGCTTTTATTGGAAGAAATTAAAGTTCTAGGGTCCAGTTATAATTTTGAAGAGTTGATTTGCTCAAATCAGGGGCTTAATTGCATAATTATTAAAGTTTGATGGCCAATTTGGGACTTAATTAAAAGAATCCAAAGCCAAGGACCAAACTGGAAAAGGCGCTAAAATCAAGGGATCTAATAACAATTTTTCAGGGGGCTTGATTACAATATTGCATAAACATCCAAGGACCAAATCGGAAATATCATTTAAAGTTGCAAAACGGTGTCGTTTCACTCAACACTGTTGATTGTCTTCTTCAGAAGACATTACGTGCAACTAGCCGAGAAACGTTTGCAGCAGCGATGGCGTTGATTTGCTTCAATCAAGGGGGCATGTTTCACGGCTGATATCTCTTGCCACCATGATGCACGTCAGCCGTTACTCCATCCCTGTAACAATAAAGGAAAACGCATGCATCCTCTAGCTATAAAAGCCAGAGGATGTACTGCACCCAGGGGAAAAAAAAGAACGAGACAAAAGCAAGAGGAAGAGAAGAACGAGAGAGGAAAGAAAAAAAAGAGAGGGATAAGAGAACGTTTGGAAGAGAAAACAAAGGGAGGAAGAGCATAAGAAACTAAAAAAGCAGCAAGTGAATAAAGCAGAGAGAGGAGAATAGAGGAGAGCAGACAGGAAAAGAAAGAAAAAGAGAAAGAGAGAGAGGGGAAAGCGAACAAAAAAAAAAAGGAATACACAGCAACCCGAAGCAAAGAACACATATAGCAGAAGAAGTCAGCCTCACCATCGTCTTCATCTCTCCAGCACCAGGTATGTTCACTTCTGATAGATCCCAATTATAAAGTGTAATGGGCTAATAAATTTGTTCTCTCTCCGGGTGAGAAAAGTACCACAAGTTGAATGCAAATTTTTCTCTCCTTAATAATGAAAGCCTTATCCAAACAAACAAACAAAATGAATTAAAAGGAAAAACTAACCGTAAGCAAATATACTCTGCCCACGTAACACAAAAAGTTAACAAAGTAAAACAGAACAATCATAACATAAATAAAATAACATAAACTTGCAATGATGGAAGACCATTTCCTGTTGCACATCTGCTTGTTAATCTCCACGACCCTAGTCCATCATTTTCCCACGTTGCATGCATGCATGCATGCCATGATCCCACGCCCTTTGCTCATCCCAAATATTTGGGATTTGGCTTAAGGCTCCTCTCAGATCGTCGTGGTCTAACATTACCCTCCTCATTAAGTGGACTCTTGTCCACAAGGTCCACTGAAGGAAATCGCTCCAGTAAAGATTGATAGGGCTCCCAGGTGGCATCCTTAACCAGGAGATGCTTCCACTATACCAAAGAGTCTTCTTCAAATTTATTACCCCGTTTGACCTAACGAGTATCCAGAATCTAATGAGGTTTGAGGATAACCACCCTATCATCAGTAACGGGTGGCAGTTCTTTTGAAGGCATAACAAAGTCACCCACGTACTTTTTTAAGAGCGAGACATAAAAGACAGGATGAATGCAAGTACCATCTGGCAGCTGAAGTTTGTATGCTATAGCTCCAATTTTTTATATCACTGGATTTGGACCATAAAAGCGACTGGTGGGCGGGTTTGAAAGTGTTCTATTGTCTGTAGGGGTGTAGCTTAAGAAACACCAAATCCCCCACCTCGAAAGAAATATCCTAATGTTTTTGATCTACAAGTTGTTTCATGCGATTAATGGAACTCTCCAGATTGCATTTGAGTTGACGCAACAGCTCATCATGAGCTTCTGGACTGAGGCCGACTTCCTAAACTGAAGAACATCTATTATGGTAAATGGGAATGGCAGGAGGCCATACAGGGCTTGAAAAGGGGTCATCCCAGTGGATGCATGATAAGTGGTATTGTACCAGAGCTCAGCCCATGGAAGGTAGGTGCTCCACCGGCGTGACCACTGATGAACCATACTCCTGAGATACTTCTCAATGCAGTGATTAACCACTTCTATTTGTCCATCCGTTTGCGGATGGTAGGTGGAACTGAGTTGTAGTTTGGTGCCAAACATGTGAAAAAACTCTTGCTAGAATTTGCTGATAAATATGGGGTCCCGAACCATGCAATTTAATGACACCTTCTACAAACCATTCTGCCATGATTTTAGCAGTAAAAGGATGAGTTAAGGAGATAAAATGAGTAGACTTACTCAAACGATCAACAACAACTAAGATGGTGTCTTTGTCTTGAGATGTTGGAAGGCCTTCAATGAAATCTAAAGTGATGTCATCCTAGACTTGACATGGAATTGGTAACGGCTGCAGGAGGCCTGCTGGAGACAATGTTTCAGATTTCACCCGCTGGCAAGTATCACATTTTTTGACATATTCCTGCACCGCCTGATACATCTTAGGCCAGTAAAATTGTTGAGCTAATTTATTGAATGTGCGTAAGACCCCAAAGTGTCCTCCAATCTTTGTATCATGCATTTCATAAAGTAACTATGATCACAGTGTTGCTTGAGAAGGAACGACTACTCTGCCTTTAAAGAACAGCAACCCATTACGCCATGCATACGGTCCAGCTGGTTGAGTATTGGCCAGGCAAGTTAGAGATTGAATGTAAGAGTCGCCGGCATACGCCTTCTAAATTTCATCCTATATGGTCACTGTCGGCGTGTGCAAATGGTGAAGAATTGGACTATCAGATCTACGTAAAAGGGCGTCTGCTGCAGAATTTTCTTGGTCTGGGCGGTAAATAATCTCATAATCATAACCCAGAAGCTTGATCACCCACTTCTGTTGTTCAGGTGTAGCTACACGTTGTTGTAGGAAATATTTCAAACTGCAGTGGCAGTGAGAATGAAGAATTGTTTTCCCAGGAGATAAGGACACCATAACCGTATGGCCTCCACAATAGCAAGCATCTCCTTGGTGTAAGTAGACCAGGATTGTTTTGTAACCCCAAGCCTCGACTAATGAATGTTATCGGATTGCCCTGCTGAGATAAAATGGCACCAATGTCGTCCCCAGATGCATCGATTTCAATGGTGAAAGAGTCATCGAAATTAGGCATAGCTAATATAGGCATAGTTGTCATCGCCTGTTTGAGTGCTAGAAAGGCTGTGTTGTCTTCTTCATTCCAGCCAAATTTTCCCTTCTTGAATAGATTGGTCAGGGGTCTTGCTATGATGTCATAGTTCTGAATGAATTTTCTGTAATATCATGTTAGACCTAAAAAACCACGTAGCTCAGAAATAGTAGTGGGAGGTGGCCATGCAAACATGGCTGCAATTTTACTGTTATCAACCTTCACTCCTGGTGACCAAACACGCACTTGCTTGCTTTGGCAAAGAATTGGTGTTGTCGCAAAGTGTCCAATGTTTGTTTAACATGCAACAGATATACATTCCAAGTAGGACTATAGACTAAAATATCATCAAAAAAGACAAAAATAAACTTTTGAAGGTAAGGCCGAAATATTGAGTTCATGATGGCTTGGAATGTCAAGGGTGCGTTACACAGGCCAAAAGGCATTACTAGATATTCGTAATGGTCGTTATGAGTGCAAAAAGCAGTTTTGTTAACATCAGAAGGATTGACTCTTACTTGATAATAGCCGACTCTCAAATCTAATTTGGTGAAGTAAGCTGCACCATATAATTCTTCTAACATATTACCCACTGTCAGAATGGGAAAACGATCTTTGACAGTAGCAACATTGATTGAATGGTAATCTATAGAAAATCACCACCTGCCATCTTTCTTCTTTACCAGTAACACCGGCGACGAGAATGGACTGGTGCTAGGGCGGATGAGTCTTGAATCTAGCATTTCCTGAACCTGTTTCTCAATTTCAGTTTTTTGAAAGTGAACATACCTGTACGGACATACATTAATAGGCTCAGTACCCTCTTTTAGCGTAATACAATGATCCACCTCACGTGCAGGTGGTAATCTTGATGGCTCTTGAAACACGTCTGCATATTCCTTTAATAAACAGTGCATATTCTGGTTGTCATCTTTAATCGGTAATTTAGGTGGTGCGGTTTCCCTGGTTAATTGGAAACACACACCAAAGAGTGTATGTCCACGACGAAACTCCTTCGCTATTTTTGTTGGTGAAGCTGCCTAAATGGTTTGCACATCCACCCCTTGCAGCCTAAAGTCTTGATTTTCCTAAATAAAATCCATGGTCAATTGTTAAGGGGAGGCTAACCAATGGTGGCAATAGATTCGCAGGACATTTAGGGACGAAGGACACGTGCTTTCATGGTCTATAATTGGAACCATTCGGTTGGGTTAGCCCTCGCAAATCATGGGAATTCTAGCTTCGCTGTTTTAGCGGAGATGATTTGTTGACCTCCATCGTTGCCTGGATGGTTGCCATGGTTGATAGTTTCATGATTGGGGATCAACACAGTTGAAAGTCGATTGAGCTTTTCCTTCATTTGCAGCAGTCCTTCTTGAGTTACACCAAGTTCAGACTCCAAATGCTCAATTCGCTCTTTGTTCATTCCCATTGAAATACCTCGCTCTGATACCAATGATAGATCCTAATTACAAAGTGTAATGGGCTAATAAAATTTGTTTTCTCTTCGGGTGAGAAAAGTACTGCAAGTTGAATGCAAATTTTTCTCTCCTTAATAATGAAAGCATTGGCTGCTTAAATAAGCAAGCCTTATCCAAACAAACAAACAAACCGAATTACAAGGAAAAACTAACCGTAAGCAAATATACTCTGCCCACGTAACATAGAAAGTTAACAAAGTAAAACATAACAATCATAACAGAAATAAAATAACGTAAACTTGCAATGATGGAAGACCATTTCCTACTGCACATTTGCTTGTTAATCTCCACGACCCTAGTCCATCCTTTTCCCACCTTGCATACATGCATGCATGTTCCCACGTCCTCTGTCATGCATGCCATGATCCCACCTCCTCTGCTCATCCCAAATATTTGGGATTTGGCTTAAGGCTCCTCTCATATTGTCGTGGTCTAACAACTTCCTTCCACAGTCCCTGTAGCGTTGCCTGCGTCTTGAGTTATTTGCAAGAAGAAGGATGAACAATGCGAAGGTAATTTAATTACCTTCGCATTGTTCATGCACATGTAAAATTTTACGCGCGCATGGCCTAATTGGGTCACTGGCTTGGGCCAATGACCAAGCTGGGCTTGCTGGGTCTAGCCCAACCACATGGGCCGAGCTGGGCCCAGAAAAATTCTTCAAAAAATGTGTGATTTTCTGAAAATTTTTTACTGCATTTTGATCAATATTGGTTTGTATTTTTATACTGTAAAGATACAAATCTAGTATTAAAATACCTGGTTTTCATCAAAACATTAAAAAAACAAAAAAAAAGTTTTGTTTTCATGCATACGGCCAAGTCTCTCAAAAACAAAATTCATATTGTATTTTCATACAACAAAGAAAATTTCAAAAATATGTATCAGCATGCATTTTGGCTTTAATAACCAGTTTATTAAAGCCATGAGAACTAGGCCAATATTTCAAAAATTCAAAAAAAATTATATTGTTTTCTTTTAGTATCTGGGGTTACAACCTTATACGTAAGACATATTCCGGATATTAAATTCTTTTGTTAACGTTAGAACGGTTAGGTTTTACCCAATAAGATAAGGATCTTTTTACCGAAGAGGACTTTTCTTAAACCATAGACGGACCAACAACTAGAAAACACGACAAGACCTTAGATTTTATCGGACAATAAAGCAATGCAGCTTACTTTACGCAACCAATCCTCGAACTCGATCTCTGAGACTAGTTAGAGTTCTTAGTGACAAAAATACTAGGTGGCGACTCCCATTTCATTTTTCCACTAATAAAAGACAAGAATTCCTTATCTCCCCACAGTTGCCACATTAGATAATACAATTAAGAGAGTGGATGTTTTCATAGCGACGTCGCACACGTGAGACACTTATAATATGATTTATTATTCTTTTAATAATGCTTAAAAAATATTTATAACATATTTTACTCGTATGTTTTTATTTCCATACTTATTTCCTCTTCTCTCTCCCTCTCTATGATTTATTATTTTTTGAATGCTTTAACAATTTAATATAAGTATTCCCTAGATTTCCGAATATAGAAAAATATATTTCAAATTGAACATCTTTTATATCCTTAAAAAGAAAAACATAATCGACTAAAAATAAAATCCTAATATACCGAATATCCTAATATCCTTAAATAGAAAAACATAATCGACTAAAAATAAAATCCTAATATACCGAATATCCTAAGAAGTCTCTTTTCTATTTAAATTAAAAAAAATAGGAAATCTTATCAATTAAATAAAAATAATTTAGTCTAAAATAATGAAATTTCCATCACCACAATCATGATTTCCAAAACATTAAACCTTGGAGAGAAATTTTGAATCTTTTGTTTAGGCTTCCTTAATTGCCTTGGCTTGAGCCATAAAACAAATTAAGAGCAATTTCGAAATTTCCCAGTTTAAATTTTTTAAATTTCTTAATTTCTTAAATATTTTCAAAATTTCAATGATTGATTTTTTTTTATATTTTGAATTATTTCTAAATTTTAAATTTTCTAATGTACTGTATAAAAGTGAGGAAATCTCTTTCATATCGACCACTTGTAGAGTTAATTCAAACACAGTGAGCATTTCTAAATTTTTTATGGCCAGCGATTGAATTTGGTAGGGATGTAATTGAATTAATTATTAAAATCAAAATTGCAATTGAGGACTTGATTGAACAAATCACGAATTAAGGACTGATTTAGAAGTTGACATGTTTTGGCGCCATTTTCATTTACATGAAACAACGTGTTTTGTCTAAAATGACATTGTTTCATGTTCTAAATAAAGAAAGAAACAAAATAGTGTCGTTTTAAGCGGCATTGTTCTTCTTCTTCTTCCCTTGGACGTGTAATAGGGGAAGAAGCTTTTTGTTTCTTTCTGCCTCTCTCTCTCTCTCTCTCTCCCTCTTCCCACTTACCCAAGCACTGTTAAAACCCAAAACCTAATGCAACTCATGCCCCCTCATGATGAAAAACCAAGGGATGATGAGAAACCAGGGGAGTCGTGCCTTGCAAGCGGCTTCCCATTGGCCACCTTGCCCGGTGTCGGGGTAGAGTAGGGTGGCCTCGCTCCTCATACTCCATGATGGGACAGGGGAAGGTCGACCTGCTTCCCTTTGCCCCTATAAATACCACCCGAAAGGAATGCTAGAGAAGAGGAAGAAAAGGGAGAGGGAATAGAAAAAACAGATGAAAGAGAGAGAGACTGCGAGGGTTAAGAAAAGAGAGAGACTCAAACAGAGAGAACTAGGGAAGAAAAGGCACAAAACAGACCAAGAAAAAATAAAAAAAACAGAGACACAGGAGAAGAGAAAGAATAGAAAAGGAAAGTACACAGAGACGAAGAGAAGGAATCACCGGTCGACGCTCTCTGTGCACAACTGCCTCATTCACCAGAAGAACCACCCAATGCCACCGTCTGTAGCCCGCAACACAGCTACCTTGAGCCACCATCAACAACAACAAAAATACAAGAAATAGAGAAGAAGAGGAAGAGGAAGAAAACCAAGGGAGAACCATAAGAGAGAAGAGGAAGAGCCACCGCAGCGACCACCTTCATTCTGCCACCAGCACCGCCACCACAACCACCAAAGCGAGGTCAGCTCCTCTCCTGCTTCATCTTCACATTCTTTTTTGGGCGCCCTCCACTGTTCTGTAAGTGAATAGTGGCGAGATGCTCCACTGTTCACTAGGCTAGACAACATCAGCCTTTACCAAAATGATTAGGCCGGGTCCGACAAAAAAAGAAGAAAAGAAAAAAAACATTTTGTAAGCCGTAGCAGCCAACACCTTTGGGCCGATTTTTGGCCCAGCCAGGATGGGCTCCGCCCAACATAATTGGGCCAAGGCCATCCTAATATATTAATATAATATTATATTATATTAACTGTGAAGATACAAATGTGGTATTAAAATACTCAATTTTCTCCTAAATGTTATAAAAAATTATAAAACAAAAAAAAGTGTTTTTGTTTTCATGCATAACGGCCAAGTTTCTCAAAACTTATAAAAACATTTCATATCATATTTTCATACAACAAAAATTCAAAAAATATGTATAGTATCATTTTTTGCTTTAATAACCAGTTGTTAAAGTCATAAGAGCTAGATCAATATTTTAAAAAACACCAAAAAAATATTTTGTTTTCTTTTAATATCTGGGATTATGAATTTATACATAAAATATAATCTCGATATTAAAAAGGTAGTTCTTTTATATAGGCATTAGAACGAGCCTGAACATGTTGTTGCAATTGGTCTTTGAAGGAACAAAGTAGGTGATGTAATAACTTAATTTTGGATTCTCCAAAATTTTCTTGAATGTTATTTTATTTTTATTTTTATTTATAAAAATCCAAAAAAAATCAAGAAAAAACTTAAAATTCAAAAATATATTTCTCTCAGGTTAACCATTCTTTTCCACAAAAAAAACTCAAAAGGTCAATACGAGTTAAATTGTGTCGACCAGGGTGAAAAATAAGCTTCGTGTTGTTTCGAGTCAAAACCGAGTCCGTAGGGTCAATACAGGGCAAACCATTTCGACTGGGGTAAAAAATAAATTTCAGGCCATTTCTAGTCAAAATCGAGTCCATATGGTCAAGACGAGTCAAACCATGTCGGTCGGGATAAAAAAATGAGTTTTAGGCCATTTTAGGTCAAAACCAGTATTTTGAGTCAAAACTCGGCCCATCGGGTTGATACCGGTCAAAAAAATATTTTTTCGGTGTTTGAAATTAATTTTTTAGTAACTAAAATTTATTTTTAGCGGTTAAAACAAGCTATTTTTAATACTGATTTGAGTTTTTAGTTTTACCCGTATGTATATTTATTATTATATAATAAAACAAAATTATTAATGCAAAAGGTTTTTTTTTTATCAATAGAGTAGTTGGTTGCATGTGAAATTTTTATTTAGAACAACTCCTTGTTTCTCGCCGTGTTTCTTGGATATAAATACCGTTTCTCCTTGTCATTGGCTATAAAATGCATCAAAAGCTTTGCAAAAAAAAAAAAAGGAATAGAAGAAAAAATGGATAAGAGAACAAGTGAATTCGAATAGTAACACTATTTATATTTTTTTAATTTATCTTCTCGCGAATAAGATATTGTTTTTTTTTAATAATTCAAAAAATACTAAAAATATCATAATCATTAGATCTATAGTATTTAGTTCTGAGCTAGATCTGATACAATAAGGCTTACCACACTGGATTAAAACCAAATCTATCTCAATCCTTGAACACATTTGTCTTTGATCCTATCTTGCCACATCACCGGGTGCATCAAGCATATCATGCAGCATATCACACCGAAGTAAATATCTGTCAATCAGGACCATTAGATCAACATTTAGATCAAGTCAACCGTAGCTAAAGGATCAATTAATAAGCAATCAATCGGTCCACAAGCTTCAGGTGCATCAGCTTACCATGCTCGTGTACGCACTATAGCAAATCGCAGAGATTCTTTCTGTCCTCAAGCCAGTGATTCCCTCTCTCCTAAGATATCCCACCTTCGACCACATTAAGTCATCATACCGCAACATAAAGACTTCATTGCTTTAGCTCGCCGAAAAACGGTCGCAACATCTTCAGCCACCTAAAGCGTCAAACCATCGATTCTCTCTCATCAACCATCAACGACCATCAAAAACACCATCATCATAATTCTCTCCCCTAGATCTACCAGAAGCTATCCTTTTTGGCCTAGAATCTCGTCGAAGAATTTCACTCCTCCAATAGTGGCCGCACATGAGCTAAACGCGCCACCAGGGGTATTCTTGTAATTTCCTAAAAAATTCACGGGTATTGCAAGCGTTTTCCAATATAGTGGTACTTAGGTAATTATAGGGCCCTCTAGGGGTATTTTATTTACTTTTTATACAAGTATTTTTAAAATTTTCTTTGTATTTTGTAAAATACCTGAAATAAATATAAAGAAAAATAACGATGTGAGTCCAACACCCATTTTATCTTGTCATCATGTGGGGGTCTAAAGAACAATTCTTAAATATAGGTTATGCCATTTTTTAGCAATACCAACATAATCTTCCTTTTTAGGAATGAACGTTATTCGTCGACACATCTTTTTTTTTTAAATGACCGATGTCAAAAAGTTTAAAACAAATATGGATTATGTCCATTATTTCTTTTTGCAATTTGGACATAATTCTCCTTTTTATGGTTAAACATCAATATTTTAGACAAGTTTTCTATTTTAGGGACTGATGTCATTTTTTACATGTCTCTTATTTTTAGGCACCAACGTTAACCATCTTTATAAATAAATTGCAAATAAGCTCAAAATATTATAGCATTTGAACGAAAACAAAAAAAAAAAACACAAGTAAGGGTAACCTTTCTCTTGAAAGGATGGTTTAATGGTAGTGTCTACCTTCTCTTAATCATTACTAACCCAGTACCTGAATCTTTGAGACCAGTGTTTAATTTAGGATTTCTAGTTCCCTCAAATTATTAGATGGTCACTCCAATAAAATCTTCATTGCCCCTAATTAATCTTTTTGTTAATAAAAAAAAGTGGAGTCACCGCGCGACGTCGTGTATCGACGACATGTGAGGTTCTAAAATATAATTTATATTAATTTTTAACATACCCTTTGGGCTTAAAACTTGTATAGACCCACATTATCTTGTGCTTAATTTTTTTCATATAAATGGGGATGGTGAGATTGAAACTCTTGACCGCTTGGTCATCAAGACTCTAATACTATATTAAAAAACCAATTCAACCCAAATGTTTTCAAGATATGATTTATATTATTCTCTAACAAAAAGAATTTCTTATATTTTATATAACTAATGAAAAGTTGAAGAGTCAAAATATAGCTTTTAGTACATTAAAAATTTTAGAGTGGAGGAGATATAGGCTAATTGGATTTTGGACTTAAGCCATAAGTTCTTGCTCGACTCAACTTGGGCACTAACTCGAGTCAAGATCTCTATTTTGGACTTGGACTTGGACTTGAATTTATTATAAAATAACTTTTTAGCTCATAAAAAATTATTTTATGTCGGTCCACGAATAAATAGTCTAAACAATAGCTATGTTTTTTTAAAACAATTTTCAAATGGAAAACATATTTAAAAAAAAATTATAAAGTTTTATTTATTTATTCTTACAGCTTGTAATTAAGGAAAAACAACTTTAGATTTGTTTTGGTTTTGAAAATCAGTATAAAAAGGTTATATGAGAGGTTAAAAAGGACAAATCATTTGAGGAGAATTCTAGCCTCCTCTTTCAAGTTCGTATTTATTTTCATGTTAATTGAATTGTTTTAACATAGTATCAAAGGTGGTTTTATGGAACGAGGTTTAATCTCAAACACAATTTTCAAAAAAAAATTTAGTGATAATTTGCTTCCGCTTCTGTAATTTTTTTTTTGAGAATTCTAGTCTCATCAATTGTTTTGGTATTTTGTCTTCTGTAATCTGGTAATTGCGTTCAGTTTCTGTGATTTGTGTTGTGTTTTGGAGTAATCATCTAATTTTGAGAAGATATTTGAAGAGTATCTGTGATATTTGTTCAGTTTGTGCAATTTGGTACTTTGTCTTTTGCTGATTCTGCATTCTGGTTCTCCTTGTTTGTTAATTATGGTTACCGAAAGAGATGATTCGCTTCAGTCTGTGAGTGTGAGGCTGGAAGGAAAGAATTTGTAACAACCCTAATTTTACTATTAGTTTATCCATTAATCTTTCCCCTATAAAGGGTAGATGAAGCAAAAAAAAAATTTACTTCTCACACGTCACCCGCGTGGTGTTGTTTGGCGATTTTTCATTCTGTTCGTTGATTTGTGGGAGTCACCACCTAGTATTTCATTGAGGGTTACTAGGAAACCCGGATGTACTGGTCTTGTCAAAGATTCACGGGTAAGGGAGTGGTTGTGGTTAGGGAAGGTATTAGCACCCCCAACGCACCCTACTTGAGGTAAGCTGCTTCGTGGTTTTGATGTGTTAAAGAAGTTTTAAAAATTTTATCTTTTCATCGGATATTAGGAATACAACTTACATATAAGTTCATAATTCTTTACCGTGAGGAAATAAAAATATTAATTTCTTCTTTTATCTTTGCAGTTTTATCATAAAATAAAAAAAACATCTATAAAACAAATACAACACACACATTCACTTTTACTATATTTTTTCCTTTTTCTTTTTTATTCTTTTTTTTTTACATCCACACTACAAATTATAAAAATTCAAAAAAACTAAACAAAAATTACATTAAACAATTTAAAATTTACAAAATAGCCCCTAAAAAATCCAGGAATTGCAGAGGAAGACTTCTAGT
>Ga0325414_1002883_pt1 | contig 17711 bp, 10 predicted proteins | sample PopdelMetagenome_8_FD_206183 | JGI IMG/M metagenome (GOLD analysis project Ga0325414, IMG submission 206183) | Populus deltoides microbial communities from Bellville, Georgia, United States - Leaf-PdKOR-R3 | ecosystem: Host-associated > Plants > Phyllosphere > Phylloplane/Leaf | place: USA... | reverse complement strand
ATATATATTTTGAATAACATAATTGATTTAATTGCAAGGTCCCACACACACATGAACACATAAATATCTAAATTATTTAGGTAAAAGAAGTTAGCCTAATTTATTTAGGGAAAGAAAATGAATATTTAGTAAAGCAAATAATATATCACTGATAGAAAATTTATATGTCATTTCATTGGTAACTTTTGTTTATTTGTTAGTATTTTTTCGGTAAATTTAACAAATAACCATTAAATAGATTTTCTATTATTTTATTGGTGAGTAAACAATGACAATGATATTTGTAATAATTTTTTCTCAATTCTCTATAATATATCAATGGACTTAAACCATTAGTAACCCCATCAATAATAATTTAGAATCTTTTTAAAAAATATATAAAATCAGTGATATTTGTAGTAATTCTTTTTCAAATCTTTGAAATATAATAGCAGACTAAGTCTGTCAGTAACTCAGTCAATAATAATTTCAAAATATATTTTTTTAAAAAATCTATTAAAATAAATTAAATTAATATCAAAATAAAATATTTATTATAAATTTAAATATTTATAAGTTCAAATATAATTAATCTAGAATAGAGAGGTTGGAGGTGAAAACAGGTCTTTTGTAAGTTGTTGAAACGTTTGGTTATTGATTTTAAAAATAAAAGGACATCATCATCTATGTATACAATTATAAATTTTGATTACGAATTAAAGATGTCATTTATGATGGCATGAAGTTTTGAATGAGCATTTTCTAGTTTAAAAGGCATTTCAACTCATTTGTAATAAACAAATGGAACAGTGAACGTTGTTTTGTAATGATTTATTTTTAATCAAATTGGACTCGCTAGAATCCTGACTTTATATTAAATTTTGAATATATTGAAGCATTTTAAAGTCTCTTCATAAGATCTCTCTTATTGTGTATTGGATATCTAATATATTGAAGCACTTTGTTGAGAGGCTTGTAATTGATGACATGTCTTAGCGCATTTCTTTCTGTTTCAGCTTGATTTCAGGCATAAAATGATGGCACACAACCAGGGTGATTTACTAGGGCTTATAAGACACTTTTTGAGTAATTCATTAATTTAACTTTTTTATATAATAATTTAGTTGTTTTTTTTTTATTGATTTGAATCGGTCTTTCCTTTGTAAGGATTTTCTTTTCATTAAAACTTTTTTCAAATCAATGCTGTTTGTGCTACAAACTTTTCCAAGTTCATTATCAAAAAAGTAGATAGATGAAGATGATTGCTATTAAAAACTCATTCTGTAAAACTAGGAAAAACAATTACTATAACTACTTATTTCTTGCATCGTAAAAAATATTATTTTAAAATATCCATGTTTCAATGTTATGGTTTTTTACTAGTGATGAAAATTTTGATCTATTAATACTAAATAAACATAAAGGGAAATCGTTACTTATTTTCAATCATTATAATTAATATTCTTTATTCAACTAGAACAAAATATTAAAAAAGAGAAAAATCATGGTGAGGAATAGCAACAAAAGTCAACATGCAACCACAGTTTCAAGACGTTACAAAAAAGTAATTATAGAAGAGCTCGGTTTTTTTTACTATGTACATATTTATATTTTATCATGGATTCACATAGTAAAATTATTATTTTTCTCTTTAGAGAAAAACTCATTTAACTTGGTCCTAGAAATAGGAAGGTATTTTCTATTAGATTTATTAGTCATTATTGTTTTGAATAAGAGTAAGGAATTCTTTTTACATTTCAAATAAATAGTATAATGACTTACATGACCTTAAAAGTAAAAAAAATAGGGAGAAGGGCTTTCTAGTTTTTTTGCACTTTGAATGCATAGTAAAAGAATTATAATAGAATTCATGTTTGGGGGCACTTGGGCCTTTTCACCACAGTTATTTTATAATTATCTATTTGGATGGGAGGAATTAAGACTTTGACCATATATAAAATTAATTAAAAAAACATATTGGTGCATGTCACTCACGCGCCAGCAATTAAAAGGCATTTGTGTTTATTAGGCAGCATATATGGCACCTCACAATGATCAAATGTCATTGTCCACTACAGTGTGTAAAGTAGAGCATCGTCATTTTCATAGTGGTAGGGCACGTGTTCATGATAAAGGTGAGGTTAAGATTCGATGAACCTTTTTCTTTTCTTTCTCCTTGCCTCAAAATTTGCACCAGTCCTTTTATAAATCAATTATGTCCTCTAAGTTGTATTTCCATCAATTTTGGTTATCAATTTTTTTTCTTTTGCTATTTGTTTTTGCTTTTAATGCTTTTTTAATTTTTTTTTCAATTTTGTCCTTAAACATTTTATTTCATTTAATCCAATTTGGTCCTCATTCTTTTGATTGCTATTTTTTTCAATTTAATTCCTCATCATTTTATTTCATTTAATTTTTTTGTTCAATTTTGGTCCTCATTCTTTGATTGTTATTTTTTTTTTATCATTTTCTTAATTTTTTTAATTTTCAATTTAGTCCCTCATTTTTTTCTTTCATTTAATTTTTATGCTAGATTTGGTCCTTATTTTTTTTATTGCTATTTGTTTTGTTTATCTAATTTTCGATGATTAGGGATTTTGCTTGGTATTTTCTAGAGTTTGCCTTCTATGGTTTAATCCTAATCTCATGACTCAGGTCACTAGTTTCGAGGATTAAGCCAATTTAACTTTGATATGTGTGTGTGTGTAACTCAGAAGATTAGGACCATGATCTGGATTTTCATTAGCGAATTCATCCTCATGAGAACTTGATATTTCATACAAGGCTTTTTGGAGTTTTTTCTTGTATTCTGACTTTGAGCTTGATGATGCAAGGCTTTCTTGAATTCGACTTTTAGAGGTGAGAATTGTAAATTATCATCCTTCTTGAGATGGAGTTGATGGGGATGCTTGCAGCTATGGAGTTTGATGAGATTGTAGCCAAGTATGCACGACTTGACAACAAGCTTGAGTTTCTCTGAATTGGGTCCACCATTTTACTTTGATTTTCCTCATGCGATCTAAAGAGTAACCAATATCTTCATCTACATCAGTTATTGTAATGAAGTCCCAAGATATCATGGGACACCAAAGGTTGAGATGAAATAAAAAGAGACAGGAATTGAATTCAAAGGTATTTTTGTTGTCAACAATTCCAATCTTTATATGAATTTTCAGGGAGAATCCTACTTATTGAAGAAAAATATTGCCACAAATTGTCTGAGAACTAAGTTGGAAAATTCTTTGGACAATGTTTTATCAAAATGGATAAACGATGAATGGTGAAATTGAGAGGGGGGAATATAAAGAATGATCAAAATGGATAAAGTAACAAATTCTTAAACAAACTAAGAAAAATAAAATTACTATTTTTAATATTTAATTTCTTAAACTAGATAGGAAAAATAAAATCACTATAAAAAAATATTTTTTTCTAAACTAAATAGAAAATAATAATAATAACTAAGAAATTTTATTTTCATAAAAATCCTCGGCATCAACAATAATGTTGTTGAAGGTGCATTTTGGGATTGAACGAACAAGGGTACTGTTTGAAGAGATTAAGATAATTTATAAGTGAGGTGTTCAGACTAAGTGATGTCGATGAAAGGATTCAAAATTGATTCTTTGAGGCAATTAAAAACTAGCCTCACAATAGGAGGTCATACCCTCCTTAAAATATCTTGAATGCTTGATGTTGTGGCGTTAATTTGACTTCTTGACCGGGATGCTCATTTTGAGCCTAGTAAAGACCCTTTGACATCTTTTATGAATTTTTTTCAACAACATATTTACATATTGACAATTTATTTGTGAATTTTTTTTTAAAAAAATAAATCATCTTGAAAATATTAGATGCACAAAATAATTAATAATTGTTTTTTATATAGTTGAATGATTTTCTTGAAGACTTACCCAAATGATATCGTACTATATATGTTCTTGACTCCGAAAATTTGGTTTAAGAATACCATTGTAACTAATATCAAAGGCATCAGTTTCAATTATAAAAAAGGCCTCTGGATTAGGAAGCTTTAAACATCAAAAACTCTTGAGTCGACTTTTAAGAGTTTTCACAATTTTGATCATTTGATGATTCTAGGCAGAAGAGTTGTTCTTAAGTCTTTTGTACAAAGGTTGTCATGTGGTTCTAAGATTTGTAAAAATATCTAAAACATAATTGAGGCATCCCATAAACCTTTAAAGCTGGGTTTTACCCTTGGTTTTTTCTGTAGATTGGATGCCCACTCCGGCGAGGAAACTGGAATATAAAAGGCAAATACACGTTGTTGGCAAAGTTCCAAGCCTTTGAAATGTCTAATGCACGTTGTGAGGCAACAAATAGAGTGGACCATTTGGAAATGGAAGAAGTGAACTTTGAAAGGTCTTCTTGTCTGTGCTGTGTAGCAGTGACCTCTGAAAGGCATCGAAGACTTCCAAGTCGTTGGCGTTATGCAATCAATATTTCAACATTAAAAAAAAATACCAAGTCCAACAGAATAACATAATTGATTGATATAATTGTAAGGTACCACACACACATGAACACATAAATATTTAAATTATTTAGGTAAAAGAAGCTAGCCTAATTTATTTAGGGAAAGAAAATGAATATTCGGTAAAAGAAATAATATACCACCAACAGAAAAATTATATGTCATTTCATTGGTGATTTTTGTTTGTCCGTTAGTATTTTTTCGATGAATTTTACATATAATCATGAAACAGCTCGTCTGTTATTCTGTTAGTGAGTAAACAATGACAATGACATTTGCAGTAATTATTTTCTAACTCTCTGGAATATACCGATAAACTTAGACCATCAGTAACCCTGTTAATGATAATTTAGAATCTTTTTTTTAATATTAAAAAAATAGAAAATCAGTGGTATTTGTGGTAATTCTTTTCCAACTTTTTGGAATATACCGACAAACTAAACCTATCAGTAACCCCGTCAATAATAATTTTAAAATACGTTTTTAAAAAATCTATTAAAATAAATTAAATTAATATTAAAATGAAATATTTATTACAAATTTAAACATTTATAAATTCAAATACAATCAATCTAGAATAGAGGGGCTGGAGGAGAAGGAGGAGGGGGTGAGTCTTCGCTGGAACCGTGGGGCGAATAAAAGGGAGCACATGTACCACTCATCCATGATCTCTATTACCAATAGACAAAGTTCAGTTATCTCAGCTCTGAGTTGTTCATAATTAGCAGCAAGAAGGGTTGTTCAAGCTTGAACTCGTTGGTCTAAAATCACCTTAAACTCTGAAGTTTGAGTGCTTGAAATCAATTGCGAACATCCAACGGTTGAAACACTAGAGGTCATCAACAAGTTCCTGGTCTTATTGTTAGAGAGACCATACACATGATTTTTGTAGGGTCCACTAGATAATTTTTCTTCCAACCACAAATCCAAATTGAGATTCAAATGGATCGAAAGATTGTCACCATACATCTCCTTCAATCATGTGCTATATGTATCCTAGAAAAACAAAACTTAAGAAAACAAATAGTTGAAAACCAACATACCACAAAGTGCTGAGCCCAACTGTCCACGAGTTGCTGCAACTCTTTTTGGTGGTCATTAATCCGCAAGTGTGTTTTCATAAAAAGCTCAATCGGGCTTGGCTCACATCTAAAAACCGTAGCATGCAAGAGAACATTGTTGTTAGTTAAATCTATTTATGAAAAACAACAAATAAAAAATGGATGTAATTGAAAAGGAATCTTACCATCCGGTTCGCATGTAAAACGAACAGAATGGACCTATCGATGTACGTGGTAACGAAACCTTGAACACGCCGATTCTGGTTCTTCGTACTGGAGGGTAATCGTCGCACGAAATTTTTGGACGACACGTGCTGAATATATTCTGCCCACACGGCCTTCGATACATACATTGGTCTAAAATCCTTCCAAATTGTCACCTCTTTTCAACCTAGAAGCTCTCGTTCTTTCATATATTTTGTAGCTTTTCTTTGTACCTTGTACAAAAAATTATGCAACTTATATGGTACAAATGAATTATATGTTAGTTAATGAAAAAAATTGAATAAAAGGATTAAAACCGTTTATCTTAATTCCAATCTTACCTAGTTGTAACGTGATTATCTCAAACCCTCCTTGCAATAACATTATTAGCTCTATCTCATTCAAAATTTTCCTTGTAGTTAAAGTTTGTAAAAGAATTTTTTTTATTAATATTAATAAACTAACTGAATTAATATAAAAAATATTTAAGTTAATACTAACTTTAAATCTTCCAAATCATGCATCAATCATAGGTTTTCATTCAAAATATTTGGAAACTTAATTCCATTGAAACAATGAAATTTCTATCTACGATTTCATCGTTGATGTTATGATTATGGCAGACTCAATGTGTGTAAACCTAAAATCACATTTGTTAATTGTATGCAATTTTCATCAATGATTTCCTTGTCATTTAATAATAAATTAACATCATTGTCACTACATTAAAGTTAATTTTGTTTGGAAATATTACATTATAATTTATGGCATTATACATTCGTGTGGTGCAAATTAATTGTGTTACACATCTCCATCACAATCTTCTATATTGATTTCGTCGTTATCATTATCTTCATTGATTTATGTATGTCTGTTGGTTCTCAAAACATCATTTAACTCCTCAACATCAACATCAACCAAAGTATTCTCGACGACGTGAAAATTTAAGTTTTCTTCTAAGTCATTAGATAGAGCAGCTCGATATGGATCAACTAACTCATCAAGTTGAAAGACATCATCTCCTGTAATTAATTCATCGTTGCTATCTTGAACAACTTGGACATGACCCCTGAGTTTGGTTTTTACTATGGATAACCAATTAACTCTTGAACGATTCTTTCTAAAGAATAGAGTATATATGTCATAAACTTGTTGGCATTGCATGATGAAAATAAATACATTATCGACATTTCGGAGTCTAACCTTTGTATTAATTTGATCAATTATTTGTGTATAAATAATAATTTTCATAAATTAATTTCTGAATGTATTTTGCATTTTATTTTCTAATGCATTTACAATAACGATGAAAGTCCTCTTTTAGAAAAATTATACTAAATATTCACCATAGAATTCAACACCATGGTTTTAAAATTCTTTGCAGTTCTTATAACATTGGTAATAATATCTAAGATTTTTATTAATTGATTTCATTTTTTTTTCATTGGTGAAATATTCTTTATAGATTATTTTAAAATTAAGAAAAAATAGATCAACTTCTTTTATTTTAAATGAATCTGAGCTTGCATGTCAAATAAGGATTTTGAAAATCAAACCTTTTTTATATGTTAGACATAGAAGATGATAGACACTGCAGTAAATTTTTATATAACAGTTGTAGAGGAATGAGTTAGCTAACATTTGGCATTGACCTCATTTTAATGGGAGTTATAGAACTCTAGATATAGGCAAAATACCGTTAAGAGGTCAAGTTGTTCGTGACAGGACAATTTGGTGGTCAGAATTAAAACTATTGTTGGACATAGAAGATGATAGTAATTGCTGTAACATTTCATATAAAAGTTGTAAAGGAATGAGTTAGCTAACATTTGGCATTGGCATTGCCTCAATTGGAGTTATAAAACTCCAGATATAGGCAAAATACCATTAAGTGGATAAGCTATTTGTAACATGACAGATTTCACTACTTGACTTCTAACTAGTTTTAGAATAGATGATCAATAACTGAATCTTAGGCAGCCTTATACATGAAAGTTGTACTTAATGATGTTAAATTTCACTAGGATTTGGCCTCGCCTGAATTGAAGCTCTAGAATTCCATTTAGGGACTAAAAATTGCAAATTGGTTATGTGGTGAATTGATGGACAAATTTACAAGTGTGTAAAAGACAAGTGATTTTAGGCATGCTAATGATTCGTGTTGAAATTAATTCTTCGAAATCATGGGAGATGTATATGTCAATATTTAAAAGAAACATATAGACGGGTCTAGACGAAAATAGATGTTGAAATTTCATTAACGCAAAACTGAGTCATAGATACTAAAATCTCGTTGATGCAAAACTAAGTCAAGGACACTGAAATTTTGTTGACTAAAATCTCGTTGAGCAGGTACATAGTTTCCCTCCCCTTTACACTTATGCAATTTAAAATCTTCATGATGAATGCAATTACAATAATGTTATGTTCAATATAAATAAAGTCTGGTGTATTAGTGAGATTAGTTTCGACTAATGACATCCGTGATAGGATTGCCGGGTAATGAATTACAGTATTAGCTTTGGCTAATGTCATTCGTGATAAGATTGCCAATAAATGAATTACAAGATTAGTTTTGGCTAATGGTGTCCACGTTGGGACGCCCGAGAATGATCGATAAGGCTCGATTCGTAAAGGGTATCCATGGTTGGATGACCTAGAAAAATTGATAAGTATAATTGCCTAAAAATATCCAGGTTGGACTATGCAAAGTTAAAGATCTAGTAAAACCAATTAAACAAAGTTACTAGGTTCATATAAGAAAATAAGAGTATTAAATTAAGAACACGTAAATGATGTCTAATTGGGTTTTAAATGATTCCCGAGACATTTATAAGTTGCTTATTAGAATTTCTAAGAAACCAATAGAAAACTTATGCTTTATTTGTATTCATTACATGATCATTTATAATTTTACTGTCAATATAATTGAATGTTTATTAAGTTATTTTTGTAACAGGTCCATCCAATACCTAAAGAGCTCATTAGTTTTTAGGACTCTACTTTGTTAAATTTATGTAAAAATTTAACTTAAGCATAATAACTAGATCATGCAATATGCTTTTTGTGTAAACTCATATATATATATATATATATATATATATATATATATATATATATGAACCAGAACTCCTTAGTTATCCGATAATTAATCATTTTGAAACCTTTAAGAATACTTATGTTATGTTTTAAATTCTCTTGTTACATGTTAGTATCCCTTTTTTTTTAGACTTTATAATATGATATGTGGGCTATGTATTTCGATCTTGTTTGTTACATAGCCCACATATCATATTATAAAGTCTAAAAAAAAAGGGATACTAACATGAAACAAGAGAATTTATAATATGATATGTGGGCTATGTATTTCGATCTTGTTCGTAAGGTGGTTTGCTATGGGTTGCTTTTTTTTTTTATCATTCTCTTCAGCTAATATTTTTTTTTAATTTTATACTTCAATGTTTATTTTATTGGAGATTGACCTTTGTTGTATATATATATATACACACGTTGTTTTTTTTGTTGGGTTATGTGAGTTCTTTTTATTTTTTGTTCTTTGTTAAATATATTTTTTTCAAAATAAATTTTATTCTTGAATTAAATATAATTGATTGATTTAATATAAATGGATACTCATTTTATTGTGTTTTGTTTGGTTTGATTTAATATAAATGGATACTCATATATATACAATATCGTTATCTAACCATCCATTTTTTATTTGTAAAAAAAAATTAAATTGATCCATAACATAGCACGATTCCCGATATGATAGTGATCTAAGCATCCACATGTCAACAACCGTCCAAATATAGTGTTGTTGATCCATGCTTGCATCCACATGTTAATGTGGGTGTCCGTATTAGCTTGCGCACCCCTCAACTAATTCTATGGGTTCTGAAGTTAACAACCATGTAAGCCTTCAATGGCCCTGAGGTTTATGGAACTCGAATTAGTGACCTTTAAAAAACAAATCTAAAATCTGATCAATTAAACTATATTCTTTAAAGTTTCTTTAAAGGTTTGATAATACGAGTGGGGCATGAAGGACTTCCAAGTCGTTGGCTGTATTCTATCAACTTTAGAGATTGTCGTGTCCTTAAATTTTTCCATTTGACTAGATTGAATAAAAATCCAACCATTTCTTATTTGATATATGTTTTTCTTTATTTTCTAGGAATATATAATTTTTAAAGATGTTGCTCAATTGAAGCAATTTGGTATTCAATTTCTATATCTTGAATAATTTCATGATCAAAAGAATCTATATGTACAGACATCTCAAAGGTATTGATCTAGAAAATGATCTAATCTAGATATAAAGTTCATGATGGATAAAAAAATTAGGTTAATTAAAAGATTGTTGATTAGAGATTGGAAACCTTTTTCCTCATGATCAGCTCGAACTTTTGAGTGATTCAAACCATGCTTTGAGTTGATTAATTATCCTTTTTTTTTCACATCTTATGAAGTATAAACAGGTAGTGAAAGGGAAATCAAGAATTATACTGGATTGAACAAAAAAAAAAAAAAAGAATATAAAAGGTCAATTTTTAAAATAGGATGCCCACTCCACCATATACAAGTCGCTGTCAAAGTTCCAAAGCCTTTGGGCCCAGTTTCATGTAAATATCCAATGCACGTTATGTGCCAGCAAATAGATTGGTCAATTTGAGAATGTGGTTTCAATAGTATTTTAAAGTATTTTTTATACTGAAATATATTAAAATAATATTTTTTATTTTTAAAAATTATTTTTGAAATTAATACATTAAAACAATTCAAAACATAAAAAAATTAATTTTTAACAAAAAAATTAATTTGTTTTGAAAACGTAGGTGCCTGCGTTTCCAACCTAAAACCTTTGAAAGGTCCTCTGTATTGTGTTAATATTTTTATTAAAATTAAAATTTTATTCAATCAAATGATAATAAAAATAAATACACATATTAAATTGATTTAAAAATAGAAAAAAATATTATGCAAGGTTATACATATTATGTTATCTAAAAATAAATATTTTTTACTTTTTAAAATAAAGTCCTTATATACAAAAAGATAAAATAAAAAATAATTGATGAATTAAAATGAGTTTTCAAAAATTAAATACCAACTACACCATAAAAAAATAAACTCTAATCCAAAAAAAGTTAAATTAACAAAACATAAACCACAAATGAGGGATATTAACTGAGATATAAATTAAAAAAAAAAGACACATAAAAAATTCAGTAAAAAAAAAAGCAATATCTGAAGAAAAAAAATTATTTGATTGTTATGACTTAACTTGTTAAACTCATGACCATATCATAAACTCAACCTGGTTTAGTAGTTTTTCCCTTTGAATATATATTCAACTTTTAACAAAAAAAAAAAATTAAACCCATGACCTCAACCGGGCTTAATATTTATTTCTCTTAAATGTTAGAAAAAACAATAAACCCTTAACTTGGACTCTGAACTCAACTGGATTTAATAAAAAAAAATTCTTAAGTTTATATTCAACCGTTTTAAAAAAATTAAAAACAGATAGCACGATTAAAAGACAATTTATATTAAAAAAAGTTTAAAAAGTAAAAATAAATCACAAATAAGTGATATTAAATAAAATATAAATTCAAATTATCTAAAAAAAGATACCAATAAAAAAAATCAAAAAAAATTATTATTATTCAGTTATTGTAATTTAACTCATTAAACTCATCTCTCCGGAACTCAATTTTAGATTCAATATTTTTTTCATTTAAATTTATATTCAATCTTTTAAAAAAAGAAAAAAAAATTCCGTGACCGGACCTACAACTGAAACAGGTCAAGTATAGTGCTGTCTATCCACGCTAGCATGAAATTGATCTCTTGTGATGTCATATAATTTCATATATAGGAAAATATGAGCTAACCAATCAATCATTGCCACATTCCTCATCTTATCTCCTTCAACACCGCCACTCTCCCATATATATACAGAGAGTTAGATGCTTGCTTTTATATATATTTGATTAGATAGACAGCGTTAAGAAGAGCTAGCTAAAAATAAGAGAGATACCATGAAGAGCCTTTCCTTGTCAGCTCTCACATTGTCGTCGTTGTTGTTGACGATGATGCTGCTCAACACAAAAAGTTGCGGTGCTAGTATTTCACTGCTGGAAATGGACGGTGACGTCCCCTTGTACTCCATAGCTGATTCCAACATAGATTTGGAGTTCATGATGGATTCTGAAATTAACAGGATTCTTAGTACTGGCTCTCTCAATAAAGCATTCGCTTCTGTCAAAAGGGGACCAGTGTTTAATTGCGGCCGAGGTAATCGATACTGCGTGCCGGGTCCTGATGGTAAACTGATGTGCCGGAATGAGTACAAACGCGACTGCAAGTAGTTTCTTTCATCTACTAGCAGTTATTCCATGCCCATGATATGTACCTATTTAATTTTTCGGGAGCTTGTTAATTCCCTTTCTACTACTGTCATTATTATCTACTGGAATCGAGTGGGTGTCGAATTGAATCAAATAATACTCATGGTAGATTATATTTTGCGTTGAACTTCAAATTACGTTACTTGTGGTTGAGAATTCAATATATATTTTGCTTTAAACTTTAAATCATATATTTTGCTTTAAAATTTAAATAGATTCTTGTGGAAAAAAAATTCATATATGTATTTTGATAGAGTTTACCAGACGAAAAAGTTTTTCACAACTTGTATATTATGGTGAAAAATAATTTTACTTCAAATTAGTAAATATCCTAAATAATTTTAAGAATTTTTTAGTCATTTTTTATATTTAATTACTAACTTATTTATAGGTCTAGTATTTATATCAAAATATTAACCATTAATTTTTAGGAAAAACAATTTAGAGCATTTGAAATATTAGCTAAGTTATCATAAATTCAATAAAATAATTATTAAATCCAAAAAAAAATACATGCAATGATATATTTTTAAATTTTTTATGTATATAAAAAACGCTAAATCATACCATGTATTTTTATATTTTTTAAAGAAAAATATCATTTTTATTTTTTGAGAGACTTGGCCATACACACCTAATAAAACATATTTTTTTTAAAATGAGAAATGTTTATAGAAATTTTTGAGATTTTCATGAAAAGTGAGTATCTTAATACTGGGCTAACATCTTATAATATAAGTCTATAACTTCAATATTAAATAAAATTGCTAAAAAATCATGTGAAAGACCAACAAAAGATTTTAAAGAGCATCTTGAAATTTTTGGAATTTATTTGGGGTTTGTTTGGCAAAAACTCATTTTTATTCAAAACAAAATTGTCAAAATAGGCTTAAGGGTGTATTTGCCAAACATGTTTTTAAACCTAAATTCTTTTTATTAAAACAATGGCAAACCAAACAAAGTCTTAGCCATTGACCTAACTAGGTTGATCTAAAATTTTTGGTTCCACCATAAATCAAACCAAACCAAAAATCCTGGTTTGACTTGAAAAACAACCTAAAACAAAACCAAAGCCAAAAAACAGATTAAACTAAAAATTTCTTGAGCAAAACGGATAAAAATAAAATAAAAAACGCGAAGAATATGAAGAACATTTACAACAAACTCATCCACATGAATCTCAAACTAGACTAGATATAGACAAACTAAGGACACAAACATGCTGAAAATTAAGAAATGACTAATAATCTAGTATTCATTCACTTCGATTATGTTTCAAAACTAATGATTTTATCAAAATAGGTTTTGGTTCAAAATCAAAATCCGATGATTAAAACCCCTCTAAAAAACATGTTATTGATATATACAAACCCTAGATTATTAGTTAATCAAGTATAAAAAAAAAAGTTTTGTGCAAAGAAATTGACCAAAATTGATCCAAATCTGAGGATTAAGACAATGTTCTTTCTAAGAACACGAAAAACATTGCACATAAACCCAACAAAAACCTAGTCATTGCCTAACATTGTCATGCCTTGAAAATGGGTATTTTAGGCCTCTAAACACATTGCTATTAGTCCTCATAACTCACATTGTTAATACCAAGCATAGTTTTTTTTTTTTTGGTAATAATAGGGGCTAATAAGCCCTTCTAAATTGAACGAGTAACAGTAGACCCAATCAGGTCATAATACAATAGGGGATAAAGCCCCGACGGTGGTTCATCTAACACATCTGATCCCCTGTCTAATAAATCCCTAGTTAGCCCATAATTTGCCAACCAATCGGCCACACAATTGGCCTCCCTATACACATGATAAGTTGTTACTTCCCAATCCCTCCCTAACATACATTTAATCTGCATAATTATATTATAATTCCTGTCCACTCTCACACTATCCCCATTAATGAGACCCACTACAACTTTGGAATCAGATTCCAAATCCACCTTCCTAAACCCTCTATCCCATGCAAGTTGAAGCCCAACATAGACCGCCCATAACAAATACCAAGCATAGTTGAATCAAAAGAACTAACAAAAACATTAAATCACCACAAACATGAATTAAATGTCAACTTCATAACTGCAACCCCAATAATAGCCACCAAAAACATTAAATTTTGATTCAAAACTAACTTTTTGAACACTTGGAACTAAACCATTCTCAGGAACCAGGAACATACACTAACAAAATAGAAAATGCATTAAACACTAACCAAAACCACCTTATTTTATCAAAATCATTTACAAACATATTGTCTTGACACTTGGTAACATCAACAACAACTTCAAACAAGATTTAAACAATAAAAATAATATTTTTACGTATTAATCAAAACAAAACTAGAAAACATCATAACTCTAAAACAAGTTTAACAAACATCAAAAGAGGTTTAAACATTAAAAAGTATAAATGGATAGGCCATATGGATTCCGCCCTCGATTTTTTACATAGTTATACCTTCTCCAAACTTGCTGACCATAGGTTATTGTTTTTCCTTCTCTTTTTCTTCCTTCTTTCTCTTTAACGTTTTTTTTTTTCCAAAACTTGTTGGACCTTCTATGTTAGGCTATTAAACCTTCACAATAAGGTCTATTAAAAAAGTATTTCCCCCTTTTTTTCCTCTTTTTTTTCTTCAACTCTAATTTTTAGTGGTATTATTAGGGTTTTCTCTAGGTTTTTAGTGGATTCAATCAAAGATTAATCAAAGCTTAGACTTTTAATCAAAATGAAAGGGTTCTGGACAAGAGCTAACAGTTGGAAGCTCTTGTATTAGGTTGGTTTTGCAATGGTGATTTTGGTTTTAGGGTACTTAGTGGTTTTGCTAGACTTTGAGGCAATGAGCTATTTCTAGCCTTTTGATCTTGAGAGGAAAGTTATCAAACCATTGATAAGAACCTTTGAGAGGCTTTAATTGTGAACATATGAAAAAAAATGGGTGGTTTTTTAAAAAATGGGTGTCACAGTCAAGATTGACTAGGTTGACCACTTTCAAGGCTTTGTCGGAACAACTTAGATGTAGACATCATTAAAAACCATCTAAAGTTGATAAATGAGGTGTATACCTTTCGTTTGAATCCAACCTTACTCAATTTGGAGATTTGTAGCTTTATATTCATTCGTTTAAAAATATCAACTCGATCAACCTAGAATCTGAGAATGCAGGAAAAGCTTATTGGGGACAAGATGTTGGAGATTTCTGTGGAAGAATTGGGATGTAAACATGCAATTTTATGGGCATGGGGTTTTAGAGGAGGTGTTTCTCAATTGAATGATAGTGATTACAACCCCTGAGGTAGTCGGAAATGCCACATTTATTTGCTTGAAAATACCTACTTGATTAGCCAAAACTTTCGAATAAAAAGCTAAATAGTGGTTGAATGACGTGTCATTTATGCTAAACCCTATAAATTAGGGTTTTTAATTTGAGATTTGAAAAACTTCAATTTAGTCCCTGAACTTCCAATTAATTTTAATTACACTCGTAATTGCCTCTCAAACTCTTAATTTCATGCAATTTTAACCTTATCAAACTCAATTGCCATCTTCAAAGTTCAGTGCCTTTTATAATTCGGTCATTGGTTTCTAATTTATGTATTTTGACTCTTAGTTAACTATCAAACTTTTAATTTTCTTCAATTTAACCCCTGATTTGATCAATTTCAACCTTTGCATTCATGTGTCTTTTCTGATTTGGTCATTGGTTTTGGATCTCTTCAATCAAGTCTCTAATTGGTCATCAAACTTCAATATTTATGTAATTAGCCCTCCAATTTGACCAAATTAACTCTTTAAAATTTAAATTTGACCCTCATACTTTAATTTATTTCAATTAAAGTCTAGATTGACTTCAAAAATTAGTTTTTCTTGCAATTAAGCCCTCAATAAATTTAATTAAACATTGAAAAATTCTAATTGAGTCCTTAAACATTCAATTTTGAATTTCCCTCCTTAAATTGAATTTTCTTATCAAGGGGGTCTTCATCAGTAAAAAAATATGTTATCAAATTCTCAACTTTGGGTATTTTGATTCTCTTCAGCCAATTTTTGACAACTTTCTAGGCATTCTCCATGTTCTCCTCACTAATATATTTTTTTTTCTTCAACATTTTTTATTTATTTTTTTGTATTTTCTCTCCTTTTTTTTAATTTTTTTGGGTTAAAAGTGGGTAACAACAAGTTTATCACATCATTAAAAGCTCATGAAGGAAAGATCAAAGATCTTGAGGTTAAAGATAGTAAAGTTAAAAATAAATCCTTGTCATTAAAATTAATTAATAATCACGAGGATAGAAATGGATATGATAATAATAATGATGATGATATAGTCATGAGTGTCAAAAGATTCACAAAGTTTTTAAGAAATAAAAAGTATGGCAATCAGAGAATTTTTATAAGACATAAGGATGATAAAGAAGAATAAAGCAATAGAGACACACTATCATTTGTCATGAATGCAAGAAACTGGATAGTGTGAAGCATGATTTCTACAATATAAAAACTAAAGCTAAATTTGAAAAGGAAAAAAGGCAATGAAGGCAACTACTTGGGACGATGATGATGATAGTGTTACCTCTTCAAAAGATAATGACTAATACTTTGAAAAATTAACCAATTAATGTTTGAATGACCGTTGAAAATTCAATCACAAAACATTGGCTTGTTGTATTTTCCGATGGAAATGCTAATAGAATTTTTGTTATTTTTTATATTCTTATAAAAATTACTAATGATAGAAATTCCATTACAATTTTCATCGGTAATTGTCAACAAAAACATTTTTATCACTATTTATATCAGAAAGTACCGACATAATATTTTTTATCGGTGTTTTGATTGTTAATTATCAATTTTTTGTTATTGTTAGAATGAATTGCTATATATTATATTATGAATCTTTCATTCCCTTTTTTTTATTTGTTTTAGGTTGATAATTATATATAAAAAAATCATTTCATCATTAATGAATAGTTTTATATCATTCTATATATCATACACTTTATGGAGAGTATATAAGGATACATATATAAGAAAAGATCCTCAGTATATAAGAATACATGTATATTAGCTTAAAAAAAGGAAATTGAAGTCACTTTACAAGAGAAAAAAAAAGAAGAAAGAATAGATTTTAAGTTAAATTGTGAATCATTCACGAGATCAACGTTGAACTACTTTAACCGCCTGTCACAGACTCTGCACCATATGATGATACTTCAATTAATGAAACACCTCCATCTCCTGCAGCTAACATAATACCTGACACAGGTAGTTCCTCACCCATTTCTTCTTCTTTAAATTTTAACTCTCCTTTACATTTTAAACAGGTACAGCCGACACCTCATCCTATGGTCACTCGAGCTCAACATGGCATACACAAACCAAATCCACGTTATGCCTTAGTTCTTGAACGTGGTGATATTCCTGAAAAACCACGTAATGTCAAAATGGCTCTACAACATGATGGCTGGAAACGCGCCATGCTTGAGGAACTTGATGCACTACGTCAAAATCAAACATGGACCTTAGTACCCAGAGAACCTGATATGAATGTGGT
>Ga0325414_1002880_pt1 | contig 17716 bp, 18 predicted proteins | sample PopdelMetagenome_8_FD_206183 | JGI IMG/M metagenome (GOLD analysis project Ga0325414, IMG submission 206183) | Populus deltoides microbial communities from Bellville, Georgia, United States - Leaf-PdKOR-R3 | ecosystem: Host-associated > Plants > Phyllosphere > Phylloplane/Leaf | place: USA... | reverse complement strand
TTTCGGCATTAATAATCAGATTAATTTTCTACTATATCTTTCATGCAGATCACTTTCTCATCTATCTACACACACAATCATTTTCACGTCATTATAGATAAACAAACCATCATTGATTGACCATCCAGAACTGTCTTTTTCATATGAATCTCCACGAAACTGAAGGCTTTCATGATTGCAGACTAAATTCATGAAAATTAATACTTCATGAATACTTCAGATTGACAGAGATTATTTTCTTTTTTAATAAACTGTTGCGTGTCTGAGCATTATTATGAGTGTGGAGAGCATGCCTTTAGTATTCATGATTAATATTCATGTAGAGGATGGATATTGCCGGCATGAGTCATAGTACATGCCTATCAAACCTCCCAACACTTCTATCATGTGATTGCAAGATTGATATTAATCAAACATCGTATTTATTGGTATTGCAAGTATTTTTAATTTTAATATATTTACAATTTATATTTAATTTAATTACCATTAAATGCTATATTTTGATGCAATTATAATTTAAGTTGTTATGCAGGAAGAGACCACCATTTACCGTCGTACACATAGGTGGATACGACTACACGAGCGAGTCCAGCTACATGTGTTTCAAGTTTTTTTTTTGTATGTTAGTTGTCTTGACCATATTAAGCTTGACCACGACTTGATCTATGTATTGATTGAGCGATGGAGACGTGAGAGACACGTTCTATTTTAGACATGAAGAGATGACATCGACACTACAGGACGTTACAATTTTACTTGGATTGTGTATTGATGAATGGATAGTTACATTAATTGGTGTTTGTAATAAGATTATGTTATATGAGTGATCATTTGGATTAACATCCTCTTTTTTAAATTGAAAGGGGTAACATATATCTTAAGTGAATTGACGAGACATTTTCGACACTATCATATGATGGTGACGAGGAGTTATTGATGAGGTACAAAACAATTATGATTTAAATGTGTTGATTATTTGTTATGATTGTGTTGATTATTATAATAATTTTAATTTGTTTGTAAGTATGTCAGATCATATATACTTCATCTATTAGGTAGTGTGTTATTCACTGACCTCACAGGGAGATATGTTCCTTTGCCTTATTTGATGCTCCTGAAAAATTTCGATGCTAGCCACACATATAACTAGAGATTTGCTATATTGGCATCCTTGCATGTAAATTTATGTCTTACATGTATGAAGGGGACCAAACAGGTCGGGGAATGTTTGCTATTTATATACGTATGAATTAAAAAAATCTAAATAACTATTTAGATTTGGATGTTAACATGCACAGTGAAATTAACAAAATATTTTTATTTAATAACAATTATGGTCGTGAGAATATCTCTATACGGGAAGACCCCAAATATCAAGAAGATATGACAGTTCAAACAATAGGGGTTACACTTCATCTCTCACCATAATGCATATATTACGATGTTATTTTTGCAATTATACACATTTATATTGTGTTCTTGAAACTTTGAAAAATAAAATTAAACTAACATGTTTTTTATGCTAAGAGGCGTGCTCGACGAGTTTTTGAAAATAATCTAGCATAAATGCTAGCATTTTATTGGAGCGAGCTCAATAGGCAATATGCTATTCAAGTATTTTTTTGAACTATATACTAAATAAAATAATTAACTGCATCAAATTATTGTTGTTTGATATTTATAATATGCATATCATTTGGACGCGTTACTCGGAAGAAAGATTGGTTGTTGCTTCAGTTGTTTGCACCTGCGAGATGGATATATAGATAACAGTGGTCTTGCTAATATGTTTTGAGATTGTTGAGTTACATTGTTCGGACCGGGTAATACGACAGCTCGACTATAGACAACACATTCCAGTTGATATCAATACGAGTGATGCTTTGCATGCCATTACTCATAGGGGTAAAAATGATGATCACGACTGGTTTCACAGTAAGTTGCACATAAGAATGAGATATTTACAGAGATTCATCCAATAATTACTGATGAGGAGTATATGATTTGGTACACGAGTATTATACGATGAATCATTACTCCGGATCTCAAGCAAGTTCCTCCACCTGGATATATACAGTATGGGTAACAAGCCTAGTGGATTCAACATCATGCAAGTAATAAAGTCTTTTATAGTTAATATATGTTAACCGTTGAGTTTTACGTATTTATCTTTTAATTTAACATTAATGTTTTATTAATATTAGGTTGACTTCTTGTAACGGGAGGATCAAGAGGCCAAATCTCATCTTCATAGTATTGATGAAGAAAGCAAAGTTCATACCATAGAGTCCAAGTGGTTAGATTTTTGTTTTACTGGACTTGAAACCTTTATAGAAAGGCTAATTCTTGATGATGTTGTGACAGAGAATGAGGCCACTCAGACAAGAGTAAGAGCTGGATCCGGTCGTGCTACTAATGAGCTCGGATCATCCAGTTGACGGCATAAATATAGATAAATAGATGAGTTATGTTTGTATATATTGAGATTACTTGAATATTGTATTATTAAGTTATTTTATATTCTTATGTTTTTTTAGCATTCGCTGGCCCGCTCGTAATTATGGAGTATGATAATATATTGAGTTTAATTAAAATTTATTGATTATAATTATTGGATATTTTTGCAATTTTTTTAAGAGGAATAAAATTTTAGGTATAGTTCTTATATAGAGGAAACTATCCAAATTTTGATAAAATTTTAAATATTTTAACTTTTTAAAATTATAAAATAAATAAAATTTCAAATTAATAAAAACACTTATTTTATAAATTTTTTGAAGCTTAAAACATAAAAATAATCTAAAATCTTATAATAGCCAAAACATTAAATGTTTTTTTTTTTAAATATCATGATTGAAAAATATGATTTTTCTAGAATTATGAAATCTTGAAACTATGCTATTTAATCTAAAATTTTTGTATTTAATTATATTTTGGGTGACAAGTGACCGGTTATCCAAAACATAGTAGTGACCTGTCTTGTCCCTTGTTTGATCTCCCTGACCTCTGTACTTATAAATAGCGCTAGCAAATTACTAAGGCTCCGTTTGTTTGCTGAAAAGTAGTTTTTTTTGGAAAGTGAATTATTTTTTGATGTTTGGTAGTGTAATGGAAAATAAGTTGGAAAACACTTTCCAGTGTTTGGTTATGTCATGAAAAATAAGCTGGAAAATAACTTATTATTGTTTTATTTTTCTCAAGTTTATTAAAATAATGAGGAACAAATCTTACAAATTAAAAAGTTGAATGAGAATGAAATTGAAAAAAAATATAATTTCATAAATTATCTCACATAAAATAAATAATAATCAAATTAATAGAGATCAAATCTAAAAAATAGAAAAATAAAAGATGAAATTAAAATAATAATAATTAACATTTCATAAATTATTTAAAAAAAAAGTAATAATCAAAAGAATAAGGACTAAATTTGATAGATAAAAAATTTCAATAAAAAAATGATAAGGAAAAAGCAAATAACAATTATAAAAATGAGGATCAAAATTAATATAAAAATTAAATTTTAAAAAATGAAATTAAAAAATAAATATTCAAAACAAAATATATATAACAATCAAAAGTTTGAGAACTAAATTTGATATAATCAGCAAATAATATGATATTTCTAAATTTTTCATAACTTTCAGAAAGTGTTTTCCGTCTAAATTTTTCAGGAAAATATTTTTTTAAAAACCAAGTCAAAATTTTTTTTTGACTAAAAAGTGTTTTTGTTAATCAACTTTTATAATATTAAACAAATACATAAAATTTTTAAAAATAATTTCTCAAAAAATATATTCCAAAAAAAAACATTCACACCCATTTCAATAATCACTCGACAGGACCCCAGATGGAGAAACTCACCGCCACCGCCTCAAAAACAACACTCCCAGAGTGGTACTCTCCAGAAACAGGAATTTATAGCAGCAAACACCCTCCTATACCCTTACCTGCAGACCCATTTCTTGATGTTGTTTCTTTCATTTTTTCACACCATAACCACAATGGCCTTACAGCTCTTATTGATTCCTCTTCTGGGTTTTCAATCTCTTACTCAAAGATTCTACCATTGGTGAAATCCGTTGCCTCTGGTCTTAGTAACATGGGCATTAAACAAGGTGATGTTGTTTTGCTTTTGTTGCCGAATTCCATTCACTTTCCCATTGTATTCCTCGGCGTGTTGTATCTTGGTGGCATTGTCAGTACCATGAATCCACTTAGTAGTGAACTAGAAGTCAAGCAGAGAATTGTTGATTGTAATGCATGTATTGCTTTTGTTGAACTAGAAAAAGTTGGTAAATTTCAGCCACTGGGGATTCCTGTGATTGGTGTACCAGAAAATGTAAATTTAGATGAGAAAAGTAATGACTTTGAAGCTTTCTATATGCTGGTTTATAGTAAGGGTGATGTGGGTGTAAAGCCAGTGATTAGGCAGCAAGATACAGCAGCAATAATGTATTCTTCAGGTACTACTGCTGCTAGTAAAGGGGTTGTTCTAACACATAGGAATTTTATATCCATGGTTGAGCTTTTTGTTAAATTTGAGGCTTCACAGTACGAGTATTCGAGTACGGATAATGTGTATTTAGCTGTTTTGCCAATGTTTCATATATATGGGCTGTCGCTTTTTGTTGTGGGATTACTGTCACTGGGGTCTAGCATTGTTGTAATGAGGAAATTTGATGTCAGTGAGATGGTGAAGGTGATTGATAGGTATGGAGTAACTCATTTTCCAGTTGTTCCGCCAATACTGACTGCGTTGACAAGGACTGCAAAAGGTGTTTGTGGAAATAGCTTGAAGTGTTTGAAGCTGGTTTCATGTGGAGCGGCTCCTTTGTTTGGCAAAACCATACAGGATTTTGTGGAGGTTCTTCCGCATGTTGATTTCATTCAGGTATATGGATCCAAATTCGAAAGACTCCTTAGAATAGAAGCTTGACTTAGTTATTCCATTGTAGTCCCCAAGTAATTTTTCTGTTTTTCCTTTTTCTAGGCTGCAAATTGAGTAATTGTTCTGTCTGGAACAGAAGGCTTTGTTAGCTTGCATATGAGCTGCCCTCGGAAATTTTTGAGTTTTTTTCCGTAGTTAGAAATCAAGTTCTTTATAATTTGTTGGTTGAGTTCTTCAATAATTGAGGCATTAGTATTTATAATAAGGGCTGCATTTTGACTGGCTTTGTTTTTAATGTCATGTTAGCTTCTTTGATTTTCAGAATTTTCGAGATATGAAATTGGTTTATTTACAGGGATATGGCCTGACTGAGTCAACGGCTGTAGGAACCCGTGGCCTCAACACTGAAAAATTCCAAAAATATTCTTCCATCGGACTTTTGGCTCCAAATATGGAAGCTAAAGTGGTGGATTGGATTACTGGAGCTTTATTGCCTCCTGGGGGAAGTGGTGAGCTTCGGATTCGGGGACCTGGAGTTATGAAAGGTGATAAATTTTACACCCTTTTTAATCGCTTCAAGTACTTGTGATGCCAGGAATGCATATAATTATGTCCTACGACTGGAAAACAAATTAAAACGCTACTCTTTATTCTCATTACCAGAACTCTGCTAGTTTGGTTTCTGTTGCTCATTTTGGTTCATTATTTTCACGTTAAACCCCAAGAAGTATCTGTCTTTATTGCTAGTGCTGGAAAATTTCAAGTTTAACTCCTCAATGGGCATTATATCGTTTTTCTACTTAGGATATTTGATGATGTCATCTATCATAGTGGGCTGGGCAAAGTAAATATTTGTATTTTTATTCATTGTTTACAGCCAAATGTCTTACCTTTTCTGTATTTGCACCCAAGTTGTTTGCCTTTTATTTTTGCTTAGAAAGGAAAACAGTTCTTCAAAAACCTTGCCCCCTGGACTTTCAATTAAAAGTAGCCCATGCAACAACAGTTTCTTCATGCACTGTTCTCCTTTGATGATTAAAAAAACCCTTAAGTTTTCATTTGCGGCCTTGGCAATCATCTTAATCAGTTCAGCAACCTCATATTTTGCCCCCCAATCCCCCCCCCTCAAAAAAAAAAGAAAAAAAGAAAAAAAAGAAAAGGAACCTCATGCTGTGATCACCTAGCCGTTCCTCCTCATTTTGTTGCAAAACAAAGCGTGGTGTTTCTCTTTATATTTTTCCTGAAAATGTTCTAAGTTAATTTGGTTACATCCCTGCAAATTTTCAGAGTATTTAAACGATGGAGAGGCAACTGCATTGACCATTGACAAAGATGGTTGGCTACATACTGGGGATATTGTTTATGCTGATCATGATGGGTACTTATATGTAGTTGACCGCTTGAAAGAGATTATCAAGTACAAGGGCTTTCAGGTGCAGATTACCATCCATATCATACAACTTCCTAACCAAACTATTTATTTGAAATTGCAACTTAATGGAAGTGCCGGACTTTGTTTGGCATGATAGTCAATCACACAGAGTTTTTGTCATGTGAAAAGTCATAGTTTGAATTCAATTCAATTTAATATTATTTTGTTGGGAAAACCTGATCAACTTTAACAGCATGAGAGCAGCTGTATATCAGTTATGCTAATTCCATATATAAATAGCGTTTGGAACTAAATAAATGTTGATAGACATAATTTGATATGATTGCAGTTTGTTGATTTGTATGTGACAATTTTGTCTCTTCTGCAGATTGCTCCTGCTGATTTAGAGGCTGTATTGATTTCCCATTGTGAGATACTTGATGCTGCTGTAATATCGTAAGTATGATGAGTTGAAAGCTCACAGCAATGTTTACTGCAGTAACAGTTGTAGAGATTAGTGTTATCAAAAAATTTCTAGGTGAAATGGCTGACATGTTTAGCATTTAAACATCCATATAAATCGGTCATGGACAGTCTTGAAACATAGTTACAGCTTCAGATTGTTGATATCCAAAGAGAACTGTTATAGCATATGTTACTACTAATTGTCCTCAAATTAGTCATTATCTCAGTCTCTACATGTCCCCTGATTGCTCCGCCTGAATTTCATCAACTACGAATATGAACACATCATCATGATTTTTCAGTGTCGTCGATAAAGAATGTGGAGAGATACCAGTAGCGTTTGTAGTCAAGAGGCAGGGAAGCGTGCTAACACAGGAAGCTATTATCAACTATGTGGCTGAGCAGGTAGTTTATTCTGACCTTATGGACATCTCTGAACTCATGCACATACATTTACCCAGATTCTCATAATCATGGCTCACAAATATGAACATAGGATAGATATCTATCGAAACGGCAGCTGTGCATGCTGGAATTTTGGTGCTGTCCCAACACTGAAGGTTAAATATATTTTCTTGTCAGGTCGCACCTTATAAGAAGGTTAGGAAGGTGATCTTTACACAATCAATCCCAAAGTCTGCAGCTGGAAAGATACTCCGGAGGGAGCTCAAGTGCTCCTTGACTTCTAAACTGTAATGTGTCCTCTTTACGCAAAGACCAGATTAGTTACAGCACACTCAAATTCAGTATAACACCCGGGGGGGGGGGGTCTCAAATTTTGATCACAGTAATTAGAAATAAAGTCCATTTGGCATGACTTTTACAAATTTAATTGAGCTTTCTCTCAAACTCTCGACTAGGAAAAACCATACCTATGTTCGGTTTGAAATAGTCAATGACTTGAACCAGAAAGTTATTGTTAAATTCAAGTCAGAATTTTTTTATTTAAACTTTGAGCTTATTGATCCTAACTCAATTAGATTGTGGAAGAGAAAATGAAAAAAAAAATCTAGAAGGGAAGAGGAAAAATCCAAGGGAAAAAAGGGCAGTACTCTGACGATCTTTTTTCATCAAACAATTCTTATCTCCTTTTCTCAATCCAACCACCGGCAATATAGTGGTGACAGTGGTGGTTCTTGTCGTTTATTTGAGTCCATAAATATGTGGAAGAGAAAATGGAAAATGTGCAATTTTAGATTATTTATATGTATTTTGAAAATTAATAAAAGCTTCCGGTCATATTGATTTTGCAAGTAAAAAAAAAAGGGCCGGGGAGTTGATCAAGAGAAGGAAACTGCATGGAAGGTTCCTTCAAACTGTGCTTGTTTCTCCTCTCGTTTGGGCAATGGGAGATTTGTAGCTTATTGCCCACACACCTTCCCCTGGTCATGAACAATAAATAGGTGGTTAATTTCTCAAATATGGCATCTCAGCCAGGAGGTATAATAATTTCCTTCCCTAATTATTCACCCACTCATTTCAGGGTTTTTTTTTTAATACAACAAACTTAATTGTTGAAAACCCCTGTCTCTATCCCTGATAATGAATTATAATTATGGATGCATCTTGACTGTCTGGGAATGAAAACGTAGTAGAGGTTGAAGTTTATGCTTAGAATCTATAAAAAAAAAATACATGAAAAAAAAAAGTTTTTATTGATGCGATTTGTACGTAATCTCAGTTTTTACGTTATTTCGAAACACATTCTAAGCAATCCTCGGAGAGACGCTACAAGCCTATGAAAAATTCCCGGGAAAAACCGGTAGTATTCGTTATAGGAAAAGAGGGAGCCAATCTCATCTTCTTAGAAACCAACCTCGTTTTATGTCCATACAAATACAAATACAAAAAAAAAAAAAAAAAAAAAAAAAAAAACCCACCCATTGGGGACCCCACCACGGAGAAAAAGAAAAGGAAAAATAAGAGCTCTCCTTCAAACTCTTCCCATGGCTACTCCTTTAGTCGCTCATTCCGTTCAACTCTGTCATCACCACTCAAAACAATATTCTCTCAAATCACAATCACGTATCAATAGGGATATCCGTACAAAAACACTACTTGGTGTTTACAATGGATTCCAAAATGTATATAACCAATCTTATTTTCGTAAGCCTTGGGCACCCATTAGAGTTCTTGAGCCTAATTCAAGGTTCTTGCAAATGGGTCCTCAAGAAACCTGCTCTAGTCGAGGAATTTCCAAGAAATCTATGAGCTCAGAAGGCAGTACCGGTACTAGCTCTTCATCTATTTCTCAACAGGTTAGTATAAAGGTTTTACTGTTTTTCTTTTTTGCACTCCTTTTTATTTTTTTTGATGCTTTCCTGTTTTGTATGATTTCTACTAATTGGTATTGAGTTGTTGCATTTAATTAAGCTGATGCAACTATTTGATTGACCTCCTTTTTATATTGATTGCATAAGGTGATTGGGATCTTGCATTTGCTTGTTTCACTTGGGATTATCCTTGCAATGGATAAGTTGTTGAAAAAGGCATTTGTGGCTGCTGCTATCAAGTTTCCAAGTGCTCTGTTTGGCATGTTCTGCATATTCTCAGTTTTAGTCATTCTTGATATAGCTATTCCGGCTGCTGCAACAAGCTTAATGAACTTCTTTCAGCCAGCACTGTTATTCATTCAGAGATGGCTTCCGTTGTTCTACGTTCCATCATTGGTTGTTTTGCCTCTCTCTGTTAAAGATATCCCTGCTGCATCAGGTGTCAAGATTTGCTTCATCACAGGTAAAATGAAGCTTTTTGTTGATTCATTGCTTTTCACTCTCTAAATCTTTAATATAGTTGGCTTAATGAATAAAATGTCACTATGAATTTGTGATAATCACACATAATTAATGTTATCTATTGAAATCACAGAAATTACTGCAAGCTCAAAAGCCAAGATAACATAGCATCTCCTTCATTCTCCTTATGTTTCAAGTTTTTTGTTGACCATTTCATTATTCATATCTCCGATTCCAATGGCCACCATTTTTTTTCTCACTTTGGTCATTATTCATATACCATCCAGTAAGCATTCCCATGTTTTCTTCCATTTTGGTGGGAATATTTTTCAAGTTGTGTTTTGCAATTGTAATAAATAATAATAATAATGATACAAATGCTTTCTAATAACTGCAGCTGGAGGGTGGTTGGCGTCACTTTGTGTGGCGGGTTTTACAGCTATTGCTGTGAGAAAAATGGTGAAGACAGAAATGACTGATGCTGAGCCTATGGCGAAACCCTCTCCTTTTTCTCCATTGGAAATATGGGCTTGGAGTGGGGTCTTCCTTGTATCATTTGTTGTCGCATTATTATATAGAACGGCATTGGGGACTGCAGCCAGAACATGCCTTCCATTCCTACTAGCGTCCACCGTGCTAGGCTATATGGTTGGTTCTGGGTAAAATCTCAGTTTCCTCAGATTAGCAACCTCTGTGTTGACAATTGTTTTTCAAACTAAATTGACGAGGAAAAGAATTGTTGCACACATTCATTATAATTGTAGCCCAGTTAAAAAATCATGGCTTTACTCTTCTGGTTTTCAGGTTACCATCTGGTGTTAAGAAGGTTTTCCATCCCATTATTTGTTGTGCACTATCTGCAGATTTGGCAGCGGTGGCCTTTGGGTTCCTTTCCCAATCTGGACTTGATCCCGTTCTAGGTACCACTTTTCAAAGTGTTTGCTGTCTTCATTTAGTTCACTCATTTTCTGATGTGGAGCAACAACAAATGACAACAATTGTTACTACAAAATGCCTGTATTATTTTGTTCCACAAGCCATCTCTTGCTTTTCCTTTCTATCATGTGTTAGTTTCCATTATGTATTATGTTTCTTGCTGTTACATATAGTGTTAGTAGAGAACAAAACCTGGAGGGCCCATTTCAGGCAGTTTCCATTGACAAACCTAGGTAGTCTTTGGTATTCCGAACAAAGATGGACCGGATATGATAATTTTATTTTGTGAAGTTGTTTGGTGTAAAAATTAATTTTTTATCTTTCCAAAACTATTCTTGTAGAGAAACTTTTGTCCCTTTAGAGGGGTAGGATAAACTTGTCTAGTTCCCTACAGAAGAGTTAATCCAGGTTAATCCGTATCAGTATAAAATAAAAATGGTTACTGTCATAGTTTTAAATTTGACTGGAGAGTCGACCCGGGGCAAGTTTGGGTCACGAATTAAGTTGACCATTGATCCAAAAAATAAAAATACTTATTATCATAGTTTTAAAATTTGACTCGGAGTCGATTTAGGGCAAGGCCTCGGTCACAGGTCGGGTTGACTATTGATCTAGGTCAACGTATGGATAAAAATGATTATTATTATTATAGCTTTAAAACCCGACTAGGGGGTCGACTTGGAGCAAGACCTAGGTCACGGGTTGGGTTGACCATTGAGCCGAGTTAATGTAAAGATAAAAATGGTTATTATCATAGTTTTAAAACCTGATTCGGGGTCGACCCGGGACAAGACCTAAGTCACGGGTTGAGTTGACTATGAACCAGGTCAACATAAAAATAAAAGTGTTTATTATCATAATTTTAAAACCCAATTAGGAGGTCGACCCGAGTAAAGTCCCTATCTCAGGTTGAGTTGACCATTGACCAAGGTCAACATAAAGATAAAAGTAGCTCGAGTTACGAGTCAGGTTAACCATTGATTTGGGTTAATGTAAGGATAAAAATAATTATTATCATAATTTTAAAACCCGATTAGAAAATCGACCCATTGTAAAACCTATGTCACGGGTCGAGATGGACAACTCATTTTGACCCGAGACAATGTAAGAATAAATATAGTTATTATAAAAATTTTAAAATCCGACTCAAGGATCAGCCTAGGTCACGGGTTGAGAAGGTCAACCCGGGTTGATCTGGGTCAACATACAATAAAAGTGATTATTATCATAATTTTAAAATTTAATTTGGAGGTCGATCCGGGGCAAGGCATGATTTATAGGTCGGGAGGGTCAACTCGGGTTGACTCAAGTCAACATATGGATAAAAATAATAATTATTATAATTTTAAAACCTGACTTAGGGGTTGACCCCGGGGTAAGACTTGAGTCATAGGGTGGGAGGGTCAACTTAAGCCGACCCAATATTTTTTTTTAAAAGAAAATCAAAACAACCTTGTTTTATAAAAAAGAAATTAAAAAAAAAGTCGAAGGATTTTTTACCTGTGTTTTATGTTGGGTCACCGGGTCACAAGTCGACCTGGGTTTTTGACCAAGTCAGATTGGATCAATCATTTCTCTATTTTTTCTCAAACTCGGACTGTTCCAATCCTCGTGTGTCAGTCGGATCTCATCCAATATCTACCAAATACGAAATAAAATAAATTGTCTAATCCAGTTCAAAGCACACTAAACACAAAATAAAATAATGATTTGTTGAGTCTAGTCCAATCACATCCAATATCTACCAAATACAAAATAAAATAAATTGTCTAATCCAGTTCAAAGCACACTAAACACAAAATAAAATAATAATTTGTTGAGTCTAGTCCAATCAATACTGACCAACATACATAAAATAAAATAATTATTTGTCGAGTTGAATCCAATCAGTATTATCTAGCATACCAAACACTACCAAACCGCTGATAGCCTTTATGCAAAATGTTGAGGGACCTCGAACGTTTTATTTATTGCATCACTTGTGCTAATACTGTTTTGTCAATGATAAAAGATGGTTATTTATGATCTAATGATGAACACTTCTATAATTCAAAACTGAAGTTAACTGAGATATAGTTTTACAAATATTTTGGACAACATTTTTTAAATTTCAGGGATGGAAATCTTAAAGTTCAAAGCCGTTTTGATCTAGTTTCTGTTGGAATTCAAATCACATACCATGTGAACATCTTTTTTCCTCCATCCTTCTCTATGGTCACATTTTTTTCATTAAGTTTTTCCATATCTATTTTTAAGCTTAGTTTCTGTACTTCCTCATTGTAGTTATGGTAATTTTCTTCCAATGCACACAGGATATTACCTTACAAAAGTTTCATCTAATCCTGGAGCTGGTGATGTGTTAATGGGATTCTTGGGACCTGTCATTCTTTCTTTTGCCTTCTCAATGTTCAAGCAGCGAAAGGTAACTTCTTTTCTCACAATCCATGCCAACAGGTCGGGTTCATTTTGTATTAAGTGGATATGTTTCATCTGTGCTGTTACTCAGGAAGGACCAGCGGTTCCTTTTATTTAATTGTAACTATTTGGTGTTGCCAACCAAACTATCTGCTATACATTTTTTTTTTTCATTTGGTAATGGAAGACGATGCGTTTGAAATTCAGAGCAGAGAATAAGCAATGAAAAACCTCAAAATATTTAGACCTTGCAAGAATCTAGGAATCTAGAATATTGCATCTACCTTTTTATGAATTTATCCTCAGTAGTATTCTATGTATGCTTTGTCATTACATGGTTTGTTGTCCTCGATTCAGAATAATAAAAATTTGTCATCAGATGATGCTCTTAACTTACTGGTCCTTTTGTCTTGGCAATGTGAGTTTATATGCTCTGCTGTTTCTGCAGCTTGTTAAGAGACATGCAGCTGAGATTTTCACGTCCGTCATTGTTTCAACACTATTTTCTTTGTATTCAACGGCTCTCGTGGGACGTCTAGTTGGGTTAGAACCAACGTTGACTGTATCCATTATTCCCAGATGTATAACCGTGGCATTAGCCCTCAGCATTGTGTCATTCTTTGAAGGTATAGTAATGTTCAAAACGCTACAGCTGGAAGCAGGGAATTCCATAAATGGACATCCACTAGTGATGCTAAAATTAAATTTTGACATATCAAACACCATTATTCTGAGATGAATTCATTTCCAATTTACTTAACTACTTTTGGTCAGTTAGAACACAATGTACTGCAGATGATTGTTGTGACTCATTACCATTTTTAATCGAATTAATTTTATATATTGGTTGTAGGTGCCAATTCATCTCTCACAGCTGCTGTAGTTGTTGTAACTGGTCTCATTGGAGCAAATTTTGTACAAGCAGTGCTCGATAATTTAAATTTTCGTGATCCCATTGCTCGAGGAATAGCAACTGCTTCCAGGTTTGTGGTTTACCAAAGACAAATCAGTACAAACTCAAGCACTAAACAATCTTTGCAAGCATAGACCCTTCCCTTTCTTTAGTAAATATAATGATGTGTCATATCAGCTATAGGCAACTATCTTTCTCATAGCTCACCTGTATAGTTTTCTTTCAGGGGACTGCAACAAAATTGCATCCGGGACCAATAATTTGTGCTAACAAAATGCTTGCTGTTGGCCAGAAACTGGAAACTGAATCTCCTGGGGAACTTAAAACTGGTTAATAATTAAGCTATTTAATATGTAGAAAATTCTGAATGTCACTGAGATTCTTATTGCTGAATCTTATAAAAGTCAAAATCATTTTAGAATTGGACTAGTCAATCGAAGGAGATCTGTGTTTTTCTGTTTTGGTTGAATATTTTAGTCATTTTGGTTATAGCATATAAAAACAAAACCGTGGATTGAAAATAAGAAGAAAGATAGGATGCTCAAACTTTGCTCACTGAACTGGACTTGATGCACAATCTTGAGTTATGCTTTAAGAACCTTACCCAAGTTTGTTTGTGACTTCGGGTATAGTCGCAGCTTGTGATGCTCAGATAAGCTCAGTTTACCTGTTCTGTTCAAGAGTCTACAACCTGACATGCTCAGTCCTGAGTATTATATTCATATCCTACTTTAGTTTTCCTGTGTGAAGATTTTGCAAAGTTTTGTAGGAACTGTGTCCCATTACTGCATTTATGCTTATCCTTCTTAATTGTTTCAGTGCTCATGGACTGGGAACTGCAGCATTGTCAGCCAAGGAACCTGAGGCACTTCCATTTTGTGCCATTGCTTATGCTCTCACTGGTATATTTGGTTCATTGTTTTGTTCAGTTCCTGCAGTTAGGCAAAGCTTACTTGCAATAATTGGCTGAAAGTTTGGGCAGCTTTTGGTTATTGGTGGCCATACACACTTTTGATTGATTACCCTTGTCCTCCCACAGCATTATTTTTAGCAAGCACACAGTGCTAATAGCCAACCTTGTATTATTGATTACAGTCAATTATGTATAGAAGTTGGCATCATCCTTCTGCAAAAACTCCTCACCTCCTTTAAATTCCTTTAAATTATGAATAGTGAACTGGTCTCCTTGTTAGAAGGTGGTCAGCTGGCTGAAAAGCAAAATGTCAAAGGTAAATTATCTATTCTACACCTTGAGAGGGTGGAAAATCCAGTGGATACCAAAGAAGCCACTGTTGCTCAGAAAGAAAATCTCCATCATTTGACCTTGAATTGGAGAAAATATCGTGAATCTGAATCACAAGAACATGCTGAACAGGTACTTGAATCTCTTGAACCTCATCCAAATCCTAAGCAGTTGAAGATAGAAGGATTTAAAAGTATTTATTTTCCACATTGGATCTGTGAGCCAATCCTACTTGATAATTTGTTTCTGTTGAGCTATCTGATTGGGATAATTGTGTTAGATCTTCCACCACTAGGGATGTTACATTCCTTAAGGAATCTAACATTGTCTAGAATTAACAATGTGGAGTACCCAGAGAAAGAATCTCATTGTGGAGGGGCAATGAGAAGATTTTCATCCCTGCAAACACTCAAAATTGAATATTTTCCAAGGCTGGAAAGGTTTTCAAGAGATAACGAAAGAGAATTGCTCCCAAATCTCACTAAGTTGACAGTCTCTGATTGCTACAAATTGCATCGCTGCCATTCACTTGTTTCACTTGGAACGCTGGATACATGGCATTGCAATGAGGATTTATTGGATTCAGTTTCATATCTTAGCACTCTCACTTCCCTTGTGCTAGGATACTTGGATGAGGTGACATCCTTTCCGCATGGGATGCTGCAAAACCTTACAGCTCTTCAAAAAATCACAAATTCTACATTTTTGGAAGCTTGAAGTTTGGCCGAGAACTTAATTTTTGGCCTCAATTTCTCGGAGAAATTACTTTTTTATTATTGTAAAGAGCTTAAGAAATTACCAGAGCAATGCCTGCGAACTCTCAAAACTCTCTGTAAACTGGAAATGCCATATCTGACCAAGCTTGAAATGTTCAATGAGGACTTCTTTGTTGGCCCCAGTTCCTTGGAGTTGTCTATTGAACGTTGTGATGAGATCGAGTCCTTACCAGAGCAAGACCCGCAACACCCCTTCTCTCTTAAGAGTTTAAAGATTCAAAACTCCAAGAAATTGAAATCATTGCCAGAAGGGATTCAACACCTCACTTCCCTCCAGCGGCTGATGATTCGTCAATTCCTTGAGCTGGCTGCTTTGCCAGATACTGTGGAACACCTTATCTCCCTCAGTGATTTGTGCTTAGATGGGCTTGATAAGTTAAAAATCTTGCCTGATGTCGGCATGGTTCCCTTCAGTGCACTGCAGTATCAAAAAATAGTTGGCTGTCCCAGCTTGGCATCATTGCCAAAAGTCATTAGGAAACCTGACATCACTACGAGCTTCAAAAATCTGGGGTTGCCCAAAAGCTGACATCTCTTCCAAAAAGCATCAGGAATCTCACCAACCTTAAATATTTGAGTATTTCATTCTGCCCTGACCTAATGAAACATGGTGAGAAGCAAACAGGAGAGGACTGGTGCACAAGAATTGGGTAGCCCACATGCCAGACCTTGATTTGCACTGCTAGCTATCATTATAGCTGTGAGTCATACTGTGACGGTAGGGAATTCTAACCGGTAATGTTCTGATATTTGTTCATTGGAGGCTAAGCACACTGACACTATATTTAACATGGTTTGGCAAACCGCCTACATCCACGGGAAAAGCCATTTGATTATATAGGGAGAGAACAAGATTTACAACAATAGAGGAGGAGGAATCATCCCCTCTTTAGCAACTCTCAACCTCACTCTATTTCTCTCTTCTCAGTGCTGCAATGGCAGCTACTGCTAGCTGCAATGGCAGCTACTGCTAGCTGCCGTATATTTCTCACATCTTTGGCTGCACACTCTCTCTCAACTCTCTCATTTTGCTTTCTAGCGTATGCCTCTATTTATTGGCATCCATGACAGCTCCTCTTACTCTTTTATCAACAATGATGGCCACCAACTCCAACTTATCTTCAACAATGATGGCTGACAACCTTTGATATTTGGGATGGGTGCACATGGTTGGTACATCTCCAGCTGTAGCTGCTACATTTGTCAATGAACGGCGTCGTCCATTGATAATTGTTGCACATTAATGGCAACAATCCTAACAGTGACTGCAAGGGTGTATATATGTCAAAGAACATTATTTTATTTATGTATTTATTTGGATAAAATTAGCCTTTGTTTTATTGTAGAAAGATCGAATTCCTTGTGAGATTTTAATGTGCCATTTGCTAGTAAATGATGATTATGCAGCTCATTCGCCTAAGACCATTAACTTTTTTCTTTTTTCTTTTTTTAATCTAGTTCAAACAAATAACATGCGACATATCGGCTGTTGTCATAGTTTCGGTGGCCAGAAAATTATGCAGTCATCCCTAAGGGGTTAAGAACCCTTTTTGACTATTTTTTCCGGCCCAAAACATCTGGGAAATATCTTGGGATGCAAGCAAAAAAAAAAAGAAAAAAAAACTCATTTTAATATTAAATCACCATTTAAAAAAAACAACTAAAATCAAAATAAAAATTTAAAACTATCAAGAACGAATTTTATTATCAAAAAATAAGTGTTTATTATTTTTTTAATTTAGTGATTTTATTTTTTTTAATTCAAGAACTAGATAAATAAAATAAAATTTTAGACCTAATCAAATAATCTGAAAACCTAAGGACCTAAACATTTATGTTTTACAGAGATCTTCAAATATTTCACAAATATAATGTTATGTTAGTCCTCTCATTTTTAACCCTTTTTAGATAATAAAAATGGATTATTTTTCATGAGAACCGAGCACCAACAAATAACGAGACGAATGGAC
>Ga0325414_1002872_pt1 | contig 17730 bp, 8 predicted proteins | sample PopdelMetagenome_8_FD_206183 | JGI IMG/M metagenome (GOLD analysis project Ga0325414, IMG submission 206183) | Populus deltoides microbial communities from Bellville, Georgia, United States - Leaf-PdKOR-R3 | ecosystem: Host-associated > Plants > Phyllosphere > Phylloplane/Leaf | place: USA... | reverse complement strand
GATCATTAATTTGGTATACATGAATGTCGACACTCATTATAAAGCGGTTGCTCATGTTCATAATAAATAGCTATTAACAAAAGTGGTATATATGGGTCTGTGGGATAAAATAGGATGCCAAATGGATTTTTTTTGAACCAATACTAATTCTATTATATATTCTAAGAAAAATTAAGAGGATATATGCTTCTTTTTATGGGTCAACCCTAATTTTTTTTAATTTACTCTTAAAGACAGATTTTAATTATTTCCTCCTTAAAAAAATATGATTTTACATACACTTTATACTTTAACCTTTTCTTATACTAATATTCTTTTGGGCTGGATATATTTATATATTTTCATATTATCAAATCAAGCTTTTGCCCGAAACATTTGAGACCCGATTGGGAAAGAAAGCAAACAATTCCTTTTATGATTCAATCTCGTAGTGATGTGCCTTGACTTGTCAACCCTTGACACATCTTCTCCTCCAAGACTTTGATACTTCTAGAACACTAACATGCACAAGAGAATCTTCAGTCCATTATTTGTGGTGACTACACCTTAATCCGTGAAAAAAATAGTAAGGCACTAAACATTTTCTTTAAATGGGAGCCAATGAAATGACAGTCGGTCCCAAAATGAAATAAACGAAGAAGGGTTACAAATAGAATAAATAAATAATATTTCTACCACCATATATATAGTTGTGATTCTATATTCGTAATTAATATTAATAATATCATTAATTATTAATTGTAAGCATGGAAGAATAATCCATCCTATTTGTTGGTGACTCTTACATCATATATATATATATATATATATATATATATATATATATATATATATATATATTATTTAGCTATGGAATTCAAATCATATTAATTTCGTCAAGCATCTTTATAAGGATTGGCTTCGGTTCTGCCTAATTACGAGAAAAAGAATTTAGTTTGCTTTTTTCTATAGTTTATTATTCTTACACGTATGATCACTTGTCACTATGGTTAATGCATCTTAATCATTATCTTATACGTAGATTTGAACTAAACATGTTTGCCATGGTCATTATCGGAAGCATCATTACACATTTAATTATACCATGATCAGCATAGGAAACATAGAAACACAATCACATTGCCTCGGACCCCCACAAGCAGCTTAATTGGACAAGAAAATCCAACTTAATTAATCATGCTCTCCAAGAGACACGTCTATACTTCTTTTTAGAACAGTGTCGATCTCAAATATGTATTTACTATTTCACACCAAAAATTACAGTATTTATATATATACACAATTTACAATGCTTAATGTTTTTTACTAACAAGCTATATTCTAGCCTAGCATGCACATATATATATATATATAAACATAAACGAGAGTTTTAACTTGGATGGTGTGCTTGTTAGATATATTAATAACATTTAGTGTATGTTTGAAGAAATTGTATTTCAAAGTGTTTTTTTTTTTAGAAATATATTAATTTTTTTATTTTTTTTAAATTTATTTTTAATATAAGTACATCAGAATAATCTAAATTTTAGACAAACAACGAACACACCCTTAATTATAATGGATTTAAGTTTGATTTTTTTCTAATATGGAATTACGGATTAATTTTGCTTTTTAATAATGAGGTTGTCTAATCATTATACATATAATTGTCTGAAAATGATTATACTTATGTGTTTATTTTTTCCCTTCACCACTTTTAGTTTTTTTTCTATGAATTTAATCTTAATAAAAGTGTTCTCTAAGTACCTTTTTTTTTTTCCTTTAGGGAAGTGTTCTATAAAAGTTGTTAATACATATGAAGCACAAATTTCGACTTTCCTATTTTAGGTTGATACTAGATATACACTCTTTTCCACTTCTTGATGGGTTGAGCATGATACAAGAATCAGGAAAAAAAAAAAAAGTATGGTTCTGGACTCTCAAGAAGCCGCTGCTCTCAGTCCCAATGCCAATTAATGAAGGACAAGTGACATTAGGTTTGTGAAGCTCCTAACAAACCTAGATATGGCTCCATGAAACCAAAAAGCTATCTCCCAAGATTTAGGTCATAGAAATGCATGAGCAGTTAACAAGTCATATTAATCAATCAATCTTTTTAATTGTTCTTACTTTACAGAACAGGAAAGGAAAAAGATTCCATGAGCAATGGACCTATGTATTTAGCTCAAGGTTAAGCTAAAGTTCAAATTACACATGTTATGAGACAGATAGGACAATCAATATATAAATCCATTTTCCAAGGAGTAAAATGTAAAGATATAGGGAGGAATTTAAAAAGAAAAAAACTGTGGAAAGGTCAAAGGAAGACTGGCTAAAAAGCTTCTGGTTGGTACAAGTTGTCACCTCGCTTGATCCCATGTGATGCTAGCTACTTGACCTCGATTAATAGGAAAAGAACATCAATGGAGGATTTTACTTCTTAGAGTTAATCTTCCTAGGCACCTGCTTCTTTTTTCATTTATTTGAAACTTAAAATAATATTATACATTTCGAACCACAAATTACAGGACAAAAACGATCTTATTTATCTATATGCTCCGCTAGCATTTCATGTACCATAATTCAAAGAAGAAGAAAAAAAAAATCAAAAAGGGGTACAGGGATAGATTTGTTTTGGCCTATACAAGTTCTGCCAGCTTGATTTGGAGAGCTCAGTCATAATTTGAATTCCTTATTTAGATTAAATGGATAGTGAATAGTGAAGCTGCGTCCCAACTTTCTGGTTAAAAGCTCAGCTTTAATGGTGCTGTCTTTGTCCAACAAATGAGCTTTGAGCTTTACCCAAAAAAAAAAAATAATAGCAAAGGATAAGAAGAGACTAGAAATGGAGGGTGCAAAAAGAAGAGAAATTACTCAATGGATCTCTTTGAAATAAATACATAACCAGATTTTTTGGAGCAAATTATTATGATCACAAAACCTACTTTAAGAGATAATGGACATCAGACCACCCCGGACAGGGCAGAAAATGATAACCATGGGGCAAACAAAAGGCATCTCCAAACCCTATCTACAAAGGAAGAACAAACGAATAGCCAGGCAAAAGTGGGACCATAAAAACATAGGGAAAAGAAGAGAACACCGATGAATTGAGAGAAAAAAACCCTAATCTCGCAATATTGCTTTATTCACAAACCACCACCACACCTACCTTAATCAAATGAAGATTCAACTCTTTGAGCTAAATCACAAAGCAAAACCATGTGAGGCCTATCCATTTAATCTAAATATTAAAGAAAAAGGTGTGGTCCTTGCCTTCCATTAGGGCTTGTCTACATGTCATTGTTTGTCAACCAAAGACAGAAGAACCACCCAAAGCTAAAGACAAAAGGATGCCCTCAACTGATTCCACCAACCTGGCCAATACATACACTTCAAATAAATAATGAAACAGTATTTATTGTAATGGTGTTGCTGTAGGTCCAAAGAGTTCACTAAGCACATGGCAACTGCCCTTTTTTTTAGTCGCTAGGTATGCTTAATGCTGAGAGTGAACAGAAGAAACCCTAGCTGATCATGCCAAGATTATTTATCACAGCCATTTGCATTCTAGCTAGCTAGCAAGGCAGCTAACTAGCAACATACAGCAATATTTTAGATATAAAAATATAAAAAACTCAGGCCATGCAGTCCATAGGGTAAAAGACATAATCCATGACAAATCAAGCGTGCGCTGCCCTTTTTCTTTCCCATCTTCCAATTAACCTATTCTTACAAATCCACATGCTATGTATGTAACTCCCTCTTAATTATATATTAGAAAACCTGCCCTTAGAATAGGTCAAAAGGCTAGCCCTTACTCTAACTGGCTGGTGTCTCTAGGGCATCATTTGATCTCTAATTAACCTTTTTTTCTTGCTAAAATCATTCTATTTTTACATAAAATGGTTGTGCACATAGACTATCGATCATTTACCCGACATAAACTATTGCATGCTTAATCAGGACAATATCTTCCTAAATTAGATACACCATTTGATGCATAAGCTTTATGGAAAAATAAAATATTTTCCCTTGATTATTTTTATGATCTTTTTACTTAGTATTATTAGTATTTTCTAGTTTTTTTTACTTAAATGAATAGTTTTTTTTTCTGCTTTTCTATTTTTTCTATTTTGTTTCCTATTGAATATTATTTGGGTTTTCTATTTTAATTATATATATAATATCTTTGTACCAAGAAGATTTGAATAAATAAAAATTAAATATTTTTAGCATCTTCTCATGATTATAGATTTACCATGTTCTTACTCCTTGAAGGTTTTGATCTCATTGTCTTTTCAAGGAGTCTTCTTCTTTTCACCTACTTTGCTTCTCGAGACGGTAAAATGATTTATGCCCGCTAATATTTCATTATTTAATTTACAAACCTAGCTGTCAATATATTCATAGAAATTATTATTAACAATATATTTTTTTTTTGTTAAAAGTATAATTAATCATGCATGTTACTTTCAGTTGATTTTTCATTCAACCACTTTCTAGTTTGACCTTAACAACTTAATTTCTTTGACATATAACAGTAAGAGATTAAATTAATTAATCTTAGTTGAGAGCATGGTTTCTTTAATTGTTAGGAGGACCAAGTGGTGGTCCCTTTTCATTGATATATTCATTCATGTAACCTTGTGTAGTGAGAAGAGAGAAGGAAAGAGAGGCAAGTGGTCTGTGTCAATAGCTGTAAGGAAGGGCCAAAACTCACCATTAAATACTCCATCTATGACACAGTACAACAGAGTGGGGGAAGAAGAGAGAGGTGCATTTATATAAATGGAGAGGGAGAGTCACGAGGATTCCCCTACCTAAAACATGCACAGCTCGTGCTTTCCTTTGTCAATCTTTAGGTGAGAAATTAAGTTTCTGCTTCTTTCCCTTTAAATTAGACCTCTTAGTTTTCCAAATTTCCCAAAAAAGGCCAAACCTCACTCCCCCCGTTTTGGTTCTTCCTTCAATTTGTCTAATATGTTGGTTTGAGAGGTTGAAGCTGCCAGCATGATCTGGTAATGAACGTGTTACTCTCATTTATATATATATTAACATTAATCTTATATCAGTATTTGTAGGTAGAAAAAATTTAATGTTGTCAAAGATATATACTGAATCGTGGTAGCTAGGTTTGTATTACTAGTTTAGGATGCATGTTTTTGATCTTATGATGATCAATTGCTTGTGAGTTTTTAGGCAATGAAAACAGAATATACTGGTGATTTTTCCCAGTAAAATTGTCAAGAAAAGGGAATTGCACTAATAGGGAAGACGCATAGGTAAACTTGTACCTAAATGGTATATATATGTATTTTCCAGGCAAAAGGGTAGAAACCTAATTAGAAACTAGCTTGAACTTAGAGCTATAAAAGTATATGGTTCCATCAGGTCATCTTGCAGCTTCAATCACTCACTCACAAACAGCAAAAGAGATTCTGAAACATGCTTTTCTGGGGTCTAATTTGCTCTCACAGAGTCACAAGTGCTTCATACCAGGTGATCAATTCTTTGGTTCTTGCTTCATCTTCCCTTTCTTTTCTTTTATTGTTTATCTCTGGATTAGTTACCATTGAAATTGCAATTTCAGGTTGATTACGATGTGATTTTGATCTCAATAATTAACACCTCTATTTTCCTTTATTGCAAACACAAGAATTATGCATTTGCAAACATACACAAGTAGACACTCACACATTTGCCTGTCCAATCAGTGTATTGTTGATTTTTTAACCTACTCAGATCCAGCTATATCTCTTACAACAACTAAAAAATGCCAAGAAAGACAATATATTATCCATATCTCTCCTGCCTGCATGGCTGGATGCTTCCATGTTTGTCTTTACTAGTGGGCTGCAGGTAGTATCAAGAATTAATATGTAAAATAAATTCACAAAACACAAGAAATTAAGGCAAGCTATTAGAAAATGTATATATTAATGTATTTTTTATATTGTGTATATGGTGGTAAATCCAATGCTCTCATAATTGCATATATACTTGGTTTCTGCAATCTTTTCATCATGTCTCTCACTATATTAATTTTGGCCTCACCTAACCCTTACAATTTTGTACTGATTTTGGGAGTGAAACTGAATAGGAGACAAAAGGTGGTACAAATTTGGTTTCATCCTTAATTGCACACGGTTAGGGGTCCAGCTTGGTGTTGGTGACCCACAATTCTGAACAGACATTGACAAACCTACACAGGATGTTACATTCATCTGTTGGATAATTAGCATTCTGTGGTTTCCCAGATTATAAATTGCAGTGAGTTTCCGCACATAGTATTAATTACTCCAACAGCACTTCCACATAAGGTGGCAGTTGGGGCATTTTTATGGAGTACTTATGCTTCATAAGCATTTTGCTGATTCAATCTCTTTATCAGACATTCAAGCATAACATCAGAAGTTTCTGTGAGATTGTTGTTTTTCCCTTTTATTCTTCAATATTCTGTATCTCAAGAGTTTCCAAAAAGATTCAATCCAAAACAAGGCTCATTGGCATGATGTTGTATAGCTCATTAATTGCCATGCACACATCTTGTAGTCTTACGGAGACAAAAGCTTAGATTTATTGCTTCAAATAATAGGAATCTTTTGGTTAAAATTAATTTTGTAACCTAACAAAATAAAATGGAGAAATAAGTTTTTTATATCCAACTCTACATATCTAATTTCAGGCCAAGATACGGATAAGTTGTATCATGAATATTGCACCAACATAAAAGAGCGCTTGAATATAGGCCTCATAGGGCATTTCTTAATTATTTAAAATAAAAATGGATTGTAATGTTTTGATATCAGCTGTATGAAAAGTTAGTTAATCACTGATATCAAGTTTTGGTGATCATGGACAAGTGTGTGACTTTTTCCCTTCAAGTTGTTGTCAAGACAGGGAGACCACTTGCTTTTAGTCTCTTCATACCTGCAAAAGATGCTTCCAGTTGTAATTTCTTGGCTTTATTCTTCATGTATTAATTTAAAAGATTTGATTTACCTAATTAAGCAGTGGTGGTGTTCAATTAATTTGTCGAAAAGGGAATATTTAGTAGTGTTGGTTGGATTTTTCCATGAAAAACCAACTTCGATTGATGTGATTTGGTAATAACATGGATTAGATTGTTGCCATTTTATTTCCTTCAGTTCTTTTTTCTCATTTTTATCATGACTATGGCATCTGAAGATCGGATTCACTGTTTTAGCACCTTAATTATAGACAGCTAATTTCTGTCCTTGAATGCTAAATATTCTAGTTCCAAGTGTAGATATTTATTCTTTAATTTGTTGGTCTATCATGTTTCTACCAGAAAAACAATGGGATATCAGTGATATTTCAATGACAATGAGATTATAGTTTGTGGTAGAGCTTGCTTTCAAGTGTACTTAAGAATAAAAACTGTTGCGAAAATGCTGTTCTTTTCTTTGTTTCTCGTGTTCTTGCTTTAATCATGCACTGTAGTTAGGGATATATCAGTTTTAATATGAAAGGGCAGATACTGGCTTGTTTTTCCCTAATAAAAAGTTAAGGAATTTCAACTACCATCTTTTGGAGGATTTGTTTGTGTACATATATTTTTCATTAGCCTTATCTTTTATTTTTATCTTGAAATCCCATCAATAAATATAGTACTTTTGACAGCAGCACAAGAAATTAATTACATTGGGAGCCACTTTTGTTTTCATCTCTAGAGCTGCATGCCTGCTAGTAGGAAAGTCACTTGATTTCAAAAACTAATTATGAGTTACTATACAATTTGATTGATTTGTGAAGCTCATTGCTCGTCTTTTGGAGCTTAGATTAGTGTTATAGCTAGAATGCCAGAGGTGACTTGAAGATCTATATGGAACAGCAGGTAAGTTCATCATTTTTTTATGATGATTTTGTGTTACATTTAGACCTTTTCAATCTAGATACCCTCTGTGATGAATTGCATATTTTTATGTATTAATTACCTATATATTTTGAGAGGGATATTGTATTGATTTGAGAGTTCAAATTACTAGAAAACATCGATGGTGACAGGAAAGCTTTATTCATTATTAAATGGGACGATCTTGAAAGATGTGAAGCAAGCTTGTGTACTAAAAAAATGGACTTAAAATCGTGGTTTTCAATTTCAAGCTTCCAGTATCTGTCATGCTATAAACATGGTGGTTGATGATTAATATGCTTTTGGTCCTTTAATTGGCTGATGCTGTTAGCTAAAACTGGGTGGGAATCAATTAGGTTTCGACATTGCAGAGAAAGAACAGTAGTCTATCTTGTGAGATGAAGGTCCACAAGCTAATATAGCTCATATATGGAGAAACAGGAGATAATAATTAGTTAGTGTTGTGTATGAAAGTGAGGGTATACCTTGTATGATTTGATGAGGTCTTGCAGGCCACTAAACACCAATAATTGATGCTTAAATATTGGTTAAACCATCACAATTACACAGTAAGTTCTTTAATTATTTGAAAATTCCTTACAAATTACACCTCTTCAATTTTTTTCTTTTCTTAAATGAATCCCCTTTAGCAAGGGCAAGACATGAACAGGAGTCCTTCCCCTCTGAAAAGATATAAATGTGGATCCACACACACACACACACACATTTGGTAAGGCTTTTTAAGGTGAGTTTTTTGTGCTAAATATGAAGATAATCATGGTGATGACAATGATGATCCTAATCATCTCAGTTAAGCATTCAATACTGTTAAGTACAATTAACAGTAAAAAATAAAAATGTACCATCATTACAAGGCATGCAAATAGAGGGGAAGCAGGAATCCTCTTGCCACAAATATTTAAGGCTGCAAATCATTGAAGTCTCCCATTAAAGCACGAAAGAAGAAAAGAGCTTATAGCTTTGTTTCTTTAAGATCCCTTAGAGCTTGGCATCTGCAAAAAGAAGGTCCTGCTAAAAGGCCAAAAAGGCACCAGTGTTTCTGCACAAAAAAACAGATCTGCTATTATGGAATCTGCCACTAGAAGAAATAACTAAGCACCAGATTTCAGACAAAGAAATCCTGCTGCTGCAAACTCCAAATTCCATTGCCGTTGTGCCCTTTTAGCATGTGGGTGACACATGTGTGACAACTACAAATGATGAAATCTGTATGGAAGATATGAGAATTCTTGTACCTGAATATTTCCAATATTTATGAGGCATGGTAACTTTTTTTTCCATAGAAACAACCATCAGGCTTTCACGCTAGGATTATATTACCTTCGAGTTATGTACTAGTCATCAACTACATTTACTCTTCTTCTTTTTTCCTGATGAAAGATGATCAATATTGTCTAATTGACTACCTGTTGATTACTACACTCTATATATATATATATAATTATAAATTAAATAGGAAAAATTATAAATTAATTAGAAAAACATAACAAATCTCACAAAATAACTTCTTGGGAGCCTTGCTCATCTCAAAATGACTATATATGAAGATTTGAATCTATATATATATAAAAGAAGATAAAATTTATAGAATCTTCTAGTAAAATTATAAGTCAATAATAATCAAATAAAAACTTCTATCCGTTAACATAAAGTAACATGTTTAGAAAAAATCTTGCAAAAAAAAGAAAAAGAAAAAGAAAAAGAAGAAGAAGAAGGTTACTTTACCAAATAAAAAGCAATGAACATTTACTCGGTAAAAACCCAGAACCAAACAAAGCATAAATAGCAAACTAAAGTAGTTTTTTAATTAGACGGCATGGTCTAGACAAGTGTCTACCTCCTAAGCTATTATTGAAAATATGCTTATACAGCACATCTTTTTCTCTGTGATGATGATCATTGGAGTAGAGGTGTGATAGGTTTTGCCCTTGCTGGCAGCCTATTATCATCATCTTCTTCTTCTTCGTCGTATACTTTGATACCATTATCAATTCTAAGAGTACCTTCAACGATTACGTACCATTAAAACTAGTTGGTGGGGGACTTTTCAATGGCGAAATTAAATGTGCTGAAGAATGGAGTAATGATTGTTTTTTTGATTGAAAATATATTAAAATTATTTTTTTATTTTTTAAAAATTATTTTTATATCATTGTATTAAAATAATTTAAACATATAAAAAATACTTTTAAAATATAAAAAAATCAAAACAGGCCGTGTATAATCACTTTTATGATGTTTTTCAATATATATTTTTTTCCTTCTTTAGGTGGGAGCGCTTAGCCTCTAAGATTTTCTTAGATGGGTAATAATTAATTCGATTGAATCTTAATTAAGTTATCTATCTATACTTAAATGGGAAAGAAATTTCATGATCTTTTTCTGATACTAAAGATAGCATAAAAGGTAGGTAAGTAAGACCACTTGATATACAGGGATTACCGATCAGGGGAGGTTGGCAGGATCTGAGCTCTTCATGATTGTTTTTTAAAATAAAATAATATTAATATATTAAAACAATTTAAAAAATCAAATAAAAATTAACTTGAAAAAAAAAAAAAAAACAATCTCTTGATAGATTTATTCGAGCTGGGCATTAACCAACCTTCAAAAGGGTGGATGATGACGCCTAAAGAAGGCATTAACAGGGTCGTGTGCAGAGTAATTCATTCATTATCCATCAGCCTATCCCACCAAGCAATAAACACAGCATAATTATTGCAGACAAATGTGGACATAATCATTTGGCTTAAAGGTAAAATGAGCAAGTAGCTAGTGAGTTCGTGTTTCTTTAATCGGTTCGACTCATCAAATTCATTATTACTTATGACTGAAGATTGCTTGAGTTAACATTTTGAGGACTTGTTAATTGCCAAGTGACCAAGGCAATATCCATTTGCCTGCCTCAAATGAGTGGCCATTATAGACTTAAAAGCAACACGGCATTTGAAACAAGACGGGGTTAGTAGAAAATTGTTCCCTGAAAAGCCTACACAATTAATCAATCATGGAGCTAATAAATTTGGATACTTTATGGACCAACAACTTATGCGTACTATTTTCTTTTTATGTCTTTCCATCATTATGATAACTTTTTTGCTTACCATAGCTGTTACAGTTATGTTAAACTCGGAAAACTCGCAACTCAAGACCTAATATGAGAAGGGTTTCGAGTTGAATTTTAAGTTGGCCAGACCTGATGAAAATCAAAAGAAATTTAAAAGAAAAAACTGAAACTCCATTGATTTTTGACGAAGACGCTCGTATTTAATAGCTGAGTCTCAAACCACTTGTATAATTCTTGTGGGTTAGTTTTTGCGTGCATATGCTACTGATATACCATCAGCACAAAGAGAAAACAGTCTTGGCATCTCCACCAAGCAATCATGGGAGATTGGAAAATGGTAAAGAATGGTCATGTAATGCTACTAGTTATGATTGAATTTGCACATCCACATTCAAAAGCAAATTGCAAAGTACTTACTCATGGGGTCATCTGATATTCCCTTTCAAGGAAGCCAAATGAGCACCAACTACTAAAATAAAACATGATGTAATCAATTCCTCAGCCTTTCTAGTGCAAAATTAACACTGGATTGACACCTGTGGTAAGAAGATAATGTAATTGATTGTTACCAATAATGGATCTACAAGAAGCTGCCAAATGCTTCTGAACTAGATGAAACCACCATCTCTTTCATTCCAGCAAACTTCCAAAAAAGTGGTAAAAGTTGGAATAGTGGGCCTGCTTAATGTTGCCCTTGGACAAGAATATCCTCGAGTTCTTCAACCATCCCTGTTGCTCTCTCACATTATCATGTCAATCCAGTTATGATCCGTGAATCCCACAAAACAGGTGAAAGAATATGCATACACCAGGAGCAGTAGAGTGATAATAAGGTCAGGAACTCTTTTGTATTGTCTTATCTTCCATTTTATGTTACTATTAGCAATAGAAAAGAAAACACAGATCGTGGTGCGGAGCTGGTAAATTTTATGCCCCAGCAATAATGGAAATGAGAATGGTATGTGGCGAGCTTGAGATGGAAGAGCTATGGGACAAAAATGAAAGGCTGGTACATTTCTGTGTTTTACCAACATTTTCTAGAGCTCACTTGATGATTTTTCAGTTTGAAAAATGTTTTTGAAAAAGTTAAAAAAAAAAAAATTTCTTAGTTTTAAATTAATTTTTTCTTAATATTTTTATATCGTTTTAATGTGTTGGTGTAAAAAATAAATTTTTTAAAATAATATTATTTCGATACATTTTCAAATAAAAAATAATTATTATAATAACACCAAACATGCTCCTAATTTGTCTTGACACCACCATTCTCAGTCTTAAATTAGGTACAGTTGAAGTTCCTCGAAAATCATTATAGACATCATCTGGCTATCAAGATCCAGACACGGGAATTTAACTCTGATGTCCTCAGTACCTCAACAGAATAACCAAAGGCAATGTTAATTGAAAAGAAAGGAAACCAATATCAAATTCATCAAAGAAGTTCAACGTAAATCCCCTTCCCAAAATGATCACACAAATAAATAGATCTTGATCAATAAATACCAATACAATATGTAATAAAATGACTGAACAGCTAGACAAAGTGCAAAAACATCTGAACAATGTGCTTTGTCAAAGGCAGACTAAAATGATTCATTATTTACTCCAACAAGCTTCAACAAGTTTTATCCGAAGGAGAACTCCTCCGGGGCAAAGGATAGAACCGACATGGTTTGTCAAAATGACATTTTATGTTTAACTAACTGTTCATGCCCCCATTTTAGGAGTGTTTATGGTACAACAATTTTGACATAGGTAAATACAATTGAAGACATATTTAATGAAGGACCTCCCTAACCATTTTTCTACTGGATAATGTATGACTCACATAACCTAAAGCTGTAACCTTAACCAGAACATGGAAAAAAAGAATCATAATTTACCTAGTTGAGGTATGAACCTTAATTTCTCTTTGCAATTTAACATTTCAGGATACTTACAATTCAGAATTTGAAGGCCAAGCAGCTGGGGAAGAATGTGTAAACAATCTTGCAACTCCATTTTTCAAGAGTTTTTCCAAGCAGCATTGAACCTTCATTTCGATTCCTCAATGCTAAAAGGTTAATCTGACTGCTTTCTTCTCTTTGGTTCAGGCTCACCTAAATGCAATGAAAAACACATCTCATCAGAGTCGCTTCTTAATGCTGAGAGATTTTTCAATTCTGGGTTTTCCTGGGGTGTGTTATCATGCATTGGAGATCTCCCCGAGAAACTTGGGATGAATTGATGTTCCACATTTGGAGAAGCTTCTACCGCATCTTCTATATGAAATTCAGGGCCAATGAAAAGTGGGGTCTGTCCTTGCTGGGACTCACCTTCACCTGTCACTTGCTGAATGTTTAAATTTAGAGGCTCAAAGTTTTCTTCAATTTTTTCTTTCGATGGCACTCGGTCTAGAGGAGATGACTCTCCAACAGTAGAATCTATTCCTTGTGCCAACGCATTTCTTTGATCTTGAATTGCAGCTATATCAATAACTGAACAGGTCAGAAAGTATCACAAGTTGGGATAACAAGCACACAATTTTCACTAAAGAGTAAGGTCTAATGTCAGGACGATTAATTTTTATTTTTTTGTTAACTCTCTCTTTACATTTTCCCATAGATTCACACACTAGGCCTTCGTTTTGCATCACTATTACAGTGTCAACTTTATCTTCTATCAAAAGCAATGAAAACAAAAGGAAAAAAGAAAAGCTCTGGCAGGTTCAATTTTGTCTGAGAGCAATAAAAGGTGAATATTTTGTCCTTGTAGAGAAATTTTGCCTTCTCAGCTCTTGCATATTTGTATGTGTGCAAAATGTAACGGTCAAAGATCATTGCTAATGAACTTACATAGGCTGGCATCACCTCTTCAAGAAACACATGTTGGAAACTTGATATCATTGCTATTGGAATTCAGAAACGTTATTCAGAAAGCAATAGCATTAGATTTTATTTGAAAGTAGATTTCATTTTCCAAAAAGTAATAATGATAATTCACAAGTAAAATAGTTTCATCAGTAAAATGAACACCGATTGATACCAATGTAGTTTATTCAATTTGGAAAGCAAACTCCAAAGTCACATTCTCTATTCTTTTTCAGTCATCTTGTTTTATGTTAAAATAAATCAGGAATAGTTGATCAAAACACAGCCAAAAGTTCACATCCAATACAAAGCATGCGTATCATTTGTTACCATATCCTTGATTTTGGCAATATGCCCTCCATATACAAGGAGACAAATACAAATGAATTCTGAAAGATAAGTGCAATAATGTGGAATGAGAAAAGGATGGGTGATTAGTTCAGAAGTACAAACCTTGAAGCCCCTCATTGGTTGTGATGATATCAAGTTCAAGGAGGTCAAGAAGGCGACCAAGATCAACTCCACTGGTCCAATTTTCTGGGGGTTGGCCAACTTTAAGTTTCAACCTGCCACGATTAGCCGTCCCACCCCAAATGATCCCAACTGGCCGTGGCTTCTCACAATCCCGGCCCGTTAAGAGAATCAAGCTTCCACTGTCACCTTCAAGATCAAATGTCTGTTGGTTCTCACCGACAACGAGAAAATCAGTAAAGAAACAAATCCCTTTCTCATCATTGTACTCTAGTGCGTAGGCCATTATGGTCCCAGTAGTCAAGCCAGAACTCCTTCCAACTTTGACCACTTTCCTTCCAATGAGACTATTAATTGGAGCTTGCAAATCTATAACATGGACATCACCAACCTCACCAACACCTTTGACAGTTATATTTACATTGTTCATGTTAAAATCTTCGGCAAAAGGAATGAAGGCTCCATCTGCTCTGACAAATGTTTCTGCAAGGGATCGTAATGTGTAAGTGTTGAGGTCAGCAAACGAAGAAAAAACAATTAGCACAATTATGATTTCATATGCAATCGTACTGCAGCACCATCCCTATATAAGATAGATAAATCTAACTGTTAGGAAACAATACACAAACCCTATATTCCAAAATCTGCAACAAGCGTAGTCTGTGAAGACAAATACCTAACTCAATTGCCTGGATGAACAAGGATCATTTTGAAGTTCCCTCCCTCCCTCCCTCCCTCTCTCTCTAACATTCACTTAGGAGTATCTTAGCCTTGGACATGAGCCATAATTTTCAGACACCAATAGATTTCATCTAAACAACTTTTATCCAAGCCATAAATAATTCCTCCCTGCCTCCTCATTTTACAAACTCAGAGAAGCATCCTCATTGAAGATCAGCCCACTTATAACTAATTCAAAAATTTCAAGATTTTTATCATGTACTAATGCAACAATAGTATTAACAAACCCAGTCTGGTCTGCCTTGCAGAATGCTAGATCCTTTCAAGATTAATAAAATGCTATCTACTTTGAATCATGTGAGTCAGGTTCAAAATTCCCATTATACTGATCTGCTAATATCTTGTATCCATCAATTTACTTGGCAATGTGAAATCTGGACAAATTTCAGTTTAAGCTACCTTTTAAAGATATGTGTGGACCATTGCTCTAGATAGACACCCAAGTTAGTTAGGCTTTGAGCTGAATCACCTCAGCTTACTGATTGTAACGCCTGCAGCCAGCAGGAACTACAATTATTTGCAGACACTTGTTTGATTGAAAAGGGGACATTAGGGAGCTTGAGGATGCAACAATGTCCAACGCTTAATTAGTTAAATCTGTGTCATGGCAAGTTCCATATGTAGAATGAAAATATCCCCTGGTGAAATCCACAAATAACCAAAAGAGGCGATACCCTCCTAAATTGGATCTTTCCAGCCAACAAACATAAATGTCCTCAAAGTAAAAAACTGTTGATTAATCTGTCAAACTATTTCCCTAGTTGAACGTAGTCATAGAAACTCAGCAGCATAACCCATCCCTTAGCATGACAAGTAGGACATTAAATATAGTCTATTACGAGGAAGAACACAAACTGCAAAAACTTCAGGTAAACCAAAATATGCAGTGCTGTACAAATTTTAATGCAAAACTACATTACCTGGGTTTGTTCCAGCAAATATGCCATACCAAAGCTCATCAGTGATAAATGAGGTTGCTCTCTCCACAGCACCCAAATACACCCCAGGTCCGAGGCTTGGTGGCAAAGGATGAAACATCTTCTGGTTTGGGTAGTCCAAGTCAACTGCAACATGCCGATTTGTGAGGAAACCAACCTGGCGGTTACCTGTTCGGCTTTTCACAATCGCACCCAGGGTTCCGTAGGTCTCTTGATTAGCAACCTAAAGATGTAAAGCAATTTTGTAAATTCCACAAAATGAACAGAAACAAGTTTTCAAGTGCATACACAGTATACATCGCCTAAGCAAAATAAGATGCAGGACATTTATGAGGACAGCAAACAAAAGAATGACCAAAGCCATTCCCTTAAAAAAATTATAAATACTGCTAAAGTAATAGCAAAACAGACCCAACTGTAATTCCAAATGATATCAATAACACCTTCATTTGCACACAAAGTTCTGATAGAGATTTTCTAACAACTCTCACCAGATTTTAAAAACTCTATTGGTACGAAAGAAAATGCAAATATCACATCTTTCAATCAACCAGAAGAACTACGAAACTGTCTATATAGCAAATAAAAAGTTTATCAAGTACCCAACAAATAGTGCTACTTTATCATTAATGAGTTCCATTCCTACAATTTAATCAGCACAAGAATCAGATCATCACTAAAGTGCCCATACCTGAGATCCGGACCCAATGCACGGGTCACTTCCTCTCAAGCCATCTACCAGCTCAGTATACAACTGTTCCTTTGGAGTTGCTGCAGGAACACCATAATATGAGAATTCTACGACATCCACATCACACCATACACCTCCTGGTCCCTGACCCATACAATGAAAAGGCAGCTTAGCTTCCCAAGCAAACAATGAAGTCAGTCAAAAGTCATATAAAATAAAACAAACCAAGTGTCTTTAGAAGAAAAATAGAGGCCACAGTAAAGCTGGAAGCACCATTTTCCATACCTCAAGGGCTGCAGGTAGGCACTGGACATGGCTGAGCCATTGCCTGTGAACTTTACGGGCAACAAAAACAAGAATTGCAGGAATATCAGTCAAATCACCCCTCCGGATTCTAAACCCAATTGCTGTGCCAAGACTAAACCGCCGCAATATTTTGCTATGAAATGCCCTAATGGTCATCAGCTCAAGCAAGGTGGTAGCTCGCTGACCTGATGGCAACCTCCCAAGAGTTTCAGGGAGCACTCCCTTCTGGAGGTTTCCAAAATAGTTTGCTCTGACTTCTGCTGCATCATTTAGTCGACTCAATGTGGGCCAGGAGAAGTAGGCAGCATTACTCTCAGAGTGCTGCCCACCTGAAGCGAAAGGTTGAAGTGGCGACGGACTTGACCACAGCAAATTAGGATGACTGCAGTAGTTTCTTTCCAGATCTAAAGCAGATTCCTCTGATTGTGATGATCCAGAGTGATGAATCCTTAAACCTAATCTGTTCCTGTCCATCAGTCAGCTCTCCTACATGAAAACATATTGACTGTATAATCTTAAGAACAAATTAAACAGCTTTAATTCTCAAACTTAGCTAAGGGATGATTGCAGGAAAAACCACGGTGCTTGAAGGGTAAGAATAATTAATGAAACTAAAGAACAATCCCACTATACAATAACATGGAACACTTAAAAACAATATTTCAGAAAAAAATATATAGATAAAGGAAATAACAATTAACCAGACTATAGCTAATCCAGATATATAAACTTGCAAAAACACCTGTAGTGAATGTCTCTAAATAGGAAATCGTAGATGTTGCAGAAAA